>Ga0364860_10493_pt1 | contig 23756 bp, 21 predicted proteins | sample ExccelAu500001D4_FD_206916 | JGI IMG/M metagenome (GOLD analysis project Ga0364860, IMG submission 206916) | Enriched cells from Trout Bog Lake Hypolimnion, Wisconsin, USA - BchlTB.Aug20.5000.01 .D4 | ecosystem: Environmental > Aquatic > Freshwater > Lake > Hypolimnion/Profundal zone | place: USA... | reverse complement strand
ACAGGAGAAAATGATTACGCAAGCGCTGGCAGCTGATTTCAATACTCCGACCAAGCTTTTAAGCCTGCATCTAGGTGACCTGAAAACACTGACAGACACGACCGGTTACGATTATTCCTTTTTAATTAAAAATCATTTATCAGAAGTTGTAGGGATAAAAATTTTTCGCTTGCCGTGGAGCGAAGGTGTCCGTTCGCTGGATTTTCTTTCGCTTGATGCGAGGAAATATGCCTTTCTGATATGGGCATATAATGCCGCTGAGGTATCCGTTGAAACAATGGACATTGAAATTCCGAAAGGGAAGGTTTTAGCCGAGCAGCCTAAGTCGGTTAAATTAAGTTGCAACGCGGCCGATTATACTTTAACTTATACTACGACACCCGGAAAGTTAAAGGTGGTAAGGGAAATGAGATTTAAGAAAGACGTTGTGCCCGCTACGGATTACGCACAGTTCAGGGAGTTTTATAATAAGGTTGCTGAAGCAGATTCGAAACAGATTGGATTTAAATAATTGCCAATGCAATAGAACGCTGATTGCATATGATTTTTATGATTAAGATTGATTAAATTACATAAAATACCTGTCATGAAAATAAGAAAGCCTTTCCCTTTTCTGGCATTCGCTTCTCTTCTGGTTTTGCTTGTTTCGTGTAATGCCCATTCCGGTAAGAAGGAAAAAGACCTGCATTTAGATAAAATAAAACTCCCTCCGGGTTTTCATATCAGTGTATTTGCCGATCAGATAGAAAATGCGCGGTCGCTGGCACTGGGCGCCAAAGGCACTGTGTTTGTAAGCACCCGGCAAAACGATAAAGTATATGCCCTTGTTGATGCCGATGGAGATGGAAAAGCAGACAAAGTTTATATCATAGCGCACGGATTAAAAACGCCCAATGGTGTGGCTTTTCATAATGGCGCTTTATTTATTGCACAGGTAGACAGCATCTGGCGTTTAGATAATATTGAAGACCACCTTGCAGACCCTCCCAAACCGGTGCTGGTATTTGATAGTTTACCACACGCCGAACATCATGGATGGAAATATATCGCATTCGGGCCTGATAATAAGTTATACATTCCTGTTGGTGCTCCCTGCAATAACTGCGATTCATCAGAAACTGACCCACGCTATGCGTCCATTTGCAGGATAAACGAAGATGGTACCGGTTTTGAAATATTTGCCCATGGGGTACGCAACAGTGTGGGATTTGACTGGGACCCGGTTACCAAAGACCTCTGGTTTACCGATAATGGCCGCGATATGATGGGCGATAACATACCACCCGATAAATTGAACCATGCGCCCAAAGCCGGAATGAATTTTGGTTATCCCTACTGCCAGGGTGGAGATATTAAAGACCCTGAATATGGCGACCGCCATCCCTGCTCTGATTTTACCCCGCCGGTAGTTAAGCTTGACGCTCATGTTGCCTCGCTGGGAATGAAATTTTATACAGGCAATATGTTTCCGCGTGAATACAGGAACCAGATTTTGATTGCCGAACACGGGTCGTGGAACAGAACCAAAAGGATAGGTTACCGGATAAGCCTGGTACGTTTTAATAAAGACAGTACCACAACCTACACACGTTTTGCCGAAGGTTGGCTACAGGGCGAAACACCATGGGGAAGACCGGTTGATTTGCTGCAGTTAAAAGATGGTTCGTTACTGGTTTCAGATGATTTTGGAGATGCGGTTTATCGGATAACTTATGATGGGAAGTAGGTAGCAAGATATCAGAACCAAGAAGAATTGATTTCGATTTTAATGTCTTGCTTCTTAAATCTGTTTACGACAAAATTCCAGCAATGGTAGCTGAAAGATAAGATGCCAGCGTACCGCACATTAACGCTTTAAAACCAAGTTTGGCCAGGTCTTTCCTTCTGTCTGGCGCCAGTTCGCCGATGCCGCCCACCTGGATAGCTATGGAACTAAAGTTAGCAAAACCGCAAAGGGCAAAAGTGGTAATCAGAATTGCTTTGGGAGATAATGTATGCGCGGCGATCATGGGCGTTAGCTGACTGTAAGCCACAAATTCATTAATAACAAGCTTGGTGCCGAGTAATGAACCTACCTGGTGAATTTCGCTATGAGGTACGCCCATAGCCCAGGCAAAAACAGAGAATACTGCGCCGAAAATTGAATCAATAGTAAAGTTAGAAAGATTGATACCGATAAAGTCGAGGTTCATACCGGTCATGGCCAGTAAGGTGCCTAATTTGATAAGAATGGCGTTTAGCAGAGCAATTAAGGCGATAAAACCAATCAGCATGGCAATTACATTCAGGGATATTTTCAATCCGTCAGATGCTCCGTGAGAGATGGCATCGAGCAGATTGGCGTGCACTTTTTTTATCTCCAGTTTTACAGAGCCTTTGGTAGCGGACTCTTCGGTTTCGGGCCAAACTATTTTGGCTATTACCAACGATGCCGGGGCGGCCATAATGCTGGCTGCCAATAAATACGAGGCCGGAACACCCATGGCTATGTATACTGCCATAACGCCGCCGGCAATGGTGGCCATACTTCCACTCATGGAGGCAAGCAACTCACTCATGGTCATGCTGGAAATGTAGGGGCGTATCATAATCTGTGCTTCTACCTGGCCAACGAAAGTGGATGCCACATTTGAAAGAGCCTCGCTACCGCTTACCTGCATTAAGAAGTGAACTATGCGGGCAAAGAATGATACGATAAGCTGCATCAAGCCTATGTGATACGCGATACTTACCAAAACCGATACGAAGATGATGGTAGGCATAATTTTAAACATGAAGAGAAAGCTATGGGCATCGCCGAAAATGGGATGGAGTAGTTCAGGATGTATCAAGCCACCAAATACAAATTCGCCACCTTTATCAGCCATTTCGAGCAGGCGTTCAATTTTGGCGCCTATCCAGGCAAAAATGCCTTGACCTACAGGTGTTTTGAGCACAAAAAGGGCAAGGCCCAATTGTAAAGCAAGGCCACTGAATACCAATCGTAAATTAATTGCTTTTCGGTTATTAGACATTGCAACCGCTATGCCCAACAAAAGCACTACACCTATCAGCCCTGTAAAACGCTCCATGTATTGTTAAAATTAAGTTGGCCAAACATAAACTTATTAAGTTGTTTGACATAGAGAAAGAGCAACTCAGGAATTAGTTTTCCTTTTATTCAGTTCATCCCTGATTCGGGCGGCAAGCTCATAATCTTCATTATCGAGGGCAGATTTGAGCTGAACCTGAAGGTCGGCTACAGACATTTCGCTGTAATTGGAGGAGGCATGTGGACTGGTAAGTTCTGCTATTTGCTTTTCTTCGGAGGAGGTAACCGCGTTTTCTTCATTCGGGTCGGCCTCAACGCCGGCTTCGAGAATGATAGATTCTTCTACATAAATGGGGCAATCAAACCTTACAGCTAATGCAAGGGCATCAGAGGTGCGACTGTCAACTTCAAAATGGTCATCACCCTTTTTGCAAACCAGGTTTGAATAGAAAACGCCATCCAGCAATTTGGAGATATAGATGTATTCGAGCTGAATATCGAAGGTATCGCACAGGGTTTTCATCAGGTCGTGCGTAAGCGGGCGGCTGGGCTTCATATTATCCAAGGCAACAGCTATAGCCTGGGCTTCGAAACCGCCAATAACGATGGGTAGCCTGCGTGAACCGCCGACTTCGCCAAGAACCACCGCAAATGAATGAGATTGGGTAACACTATGTGACAGCGCAATAATCTCTAATTCAATCTTTCTCATCAGTAACAAGATAATTCAACCTGTGCGAAATGTAAAAGGATTTTCCGGAATTTTTCAATAAAAAACCTTTCAGGCTAAATTAGCTTCGATAACAAAGCATTAACCTGAAAGGTTTACGAGGGGAAATGCAGCTGATTAATGCGCCGCTTTAAATTTTTTATACTCTTCAATAAGTTTTGGAACCACCTGGAAAGCATCACCAACAATACCATAGTCGGCGGCTTTAAAGAACGGAGCTTCAGGATCGGTGTTAATTACAACAATAACCTTTGAACCGTTAACGCCTGCCAGGTGCTGGATAGCGCCTGAAATACCAACCGCGATATACAGGTTTGGACGGATAGTAAGACCGGTTTGACCTACGTGCTCGTGGTGAGGACGCCAGTCAACATCGGACACCGGACGTGAGCAGGCAGTAGCAGCACCCATTTCTTTAGCCAGTTCTTCAATCATACCCCAGTTTTCAGGGCCTTTAAGACCACGACCGGCAGATACTACCAGTTCAGCCTCAGTCAATGGAATAGTGCCTGTAATCTTATCTACCGACTTAACGACAGTAGTAAAATCGCTATCGGCAACTGAAGGTGCAAATGCTTCAACAGTGGCTGCAGCGCCAGCGGTTTTAACCGGAGATAATGAGTTAGGGTTAACAGAGATGATTTTAACATCGGTAGCTAACTGGTAATGTGCAGATGCCTTACCTGAGTAAACGTTCTTTTTAACAACCGCATCGTTACCATTAAATACCGGCAACTCAACAGCACCGGGTACGTAGCCTGCTTTAAGCCTTACACTTAAACGGGGAGCCAACAGTTTACCGCTATGGTTAAAAGAAGCCACTATGAACTTAGCGCCGGCAACAGAAGAAGCTTCGGCCACCAGTTTGGTATATAATTTAGAATCGAAATTGTTGAAACGCGCATCATTGGCATGAAGCACTTTTTTAACACCAACTTCACCAAGAGTAGCAAGTGTGGCGGCATCAGCCGTGCCCAAAACTACGGCCACTGATTCAGTACCCAGGCTTTCGGCAACTTTTGAGCCATAGTAAGCAGCTTCAACCGAAGCTTTCTTTATTTTACCATCTGCTACTTCAACAAAACTTAGAACTGCCATGTTATTTGTGATTTATGAATTATGATTTTTGAATAGAATACCGACTACTTTCATTGATTAAATAACTTTTGCTTCTTCATGCAACAGTCTTACCAGTTCGCCCACGTTATCAGGTGAAATGTATTTGATCTGTTTAGCTTTATCAGGCAAGGCATAATTGGCAATAACTGTAAGTTTAGTATTATCGGCTGCAGGAACAACTGCAAGCGGTTTACTTTTAGAAGCCATAATACCCTTCATGTTAGGTATACGTGCAATGGCCAGGTCTTTTTCAGCACCAACTACCATGGGCAATTTAACTTCAACAGTTTCTGTTCCGCCCTCAACTTCGCGTTTTAAGGTAGCAACGCCGTTTTCAATTTCCAGTTTAGATACCAGGGCAACAGCAGGCCAATCCAATAGTTCAGCAATCATACCGCCCACTTCGAAAGAGTTATAATCAATAGTTTCTTTTCCGGTAATAATCAGCTCGTAACCGCCTTCCTTAGCCTGGGCTGCAATTTGATTGGCAACAAAATAGGCATCAGCAGGGTCGGCATCTACACGGATAGCGCGGTCGGCACCCAAAGCCAGGGCTTTACGGATGATAGGATCTGAATCAGCCAGGCCCACGTGGATAACAACTACTTCTCCGCCTTGCTTTTCCTTTAACTCGATAGCGCGCACAAGTGCATACCACTCATCGGTAGGGTTCATAATAAAAGTAACGCCATCCGGATTGAACTTTGTATTGTTGTCAATAAAGGCAATCTTCGACGTAGTGTCGGGCACTTTTGCTATAGGAACGAGTATCTTCATTTTATAAGTTTTAAAATTGCGGTGCGAAAATATGGATATTTGAGTATTATCAAAACAAAATAACAGAGGTTGTAGTGCATAAACCGTAATTATATGCACATTGCTTTTGTTCGACCTTTGTTTGGGAAAATTTAGTGTTTGGAGGACACTGTTAAATTAGGCGATAAACACTATGAATACAAGACTGGAAAAGCTGAAAGAGATGGAAAATCAAAAGCCCGATGATGCTTTTGTAAAATTTGCCATTGCCCAGGAATATGTTGGCATGAATGACCATGACACTGCGCTTAGCTACTTTCAAATATTGTTGGTAAGCCATCCGGCGTATCTTCCGCTTTATTACCAGTTGGGCAAACTATACGAGCGTAATAATGAAACGCAAAGGGCTGCGGATATTTACACACAGGGCATTGCTGTTGCCAAAGCTGCCGGCGATTTAAAAACAGCAAGAGAATTAAATGAAGCCTTAATATTGCTGGAAGATGAATAAGCCCAAAGATCTGTTGGAGAAATTTACTGAGTTTAACCGCGTAAAGCACCTTGCCAACCGGAAGAAGAAGTGCCTGTTAACGGTTAGTGGTGGCATGGATTCGATGGTGATGTGTGATTTATTTCATCGCTCTGGCTTTCCGTTTGCCGTTGCGCATTGCAATTTTAATTTACGAGGAAAAGAAAGTGATGGGGATGAACACTTGGTGAAAACACTTGCTAAAAAGTATAAGGTGGAAGTTTTTACAAAATCGTTTGCCACTAAGGAATATGCTGAAGAAAAAAGCATATCCATACAGCTTGCAGCACGAGAACTGCGCTATGCATGGTTTGAAGAATTACGAAAGGAGAAGCAGTTTGATTTAATAGCTACGGCGCACCATCTGAACGATAATATTGAGACTATTATTTACAACCTGATTAAAGGAACGGGAATAAGGGGATTGAGGGGAATACCATTGAGGCATGAGCATATTATCAGACCGATGTTGTTTGCATCGCGCGATGAGATTGGGGCTTACCAAAAGGAAAATGAAATTGATTACAGGGAAGACAGCAGTAATGCGGATGATAAATACACCCGCAATAAAATCCGGCATCTGTTGATACCTTTTATGAAGGAGATAAATCCTTCGCTTGAAAAGACTTTTGGCGATAAGATTGAGCTGTTTACTGAGTTGGAGGCGCTTTATGAAAAGCAGGTGGAGAAACCTGTGAAAGGGTTATTTCTGCAGCGAAAGGAGGATATTTATATCCCTATAGTTAAACTGAAAAAGACTAAGAATGCCGCTACCTTACTATTTGAATATCTGAAGGATTTTGGATTTAATGCAGAGCAGGTTGAGGATATGTTGGCTAACCTGGATGGAATATCGGGTAAGCAGTTTTTGAGTGACAAAGCACGAATTATTAAGGACCGCAGGTTTTTTATTCTCACCCAATTATCGCAAAAGGATTTTACCACACAACTTATTCAAAAGGGGGATACCGAATTGCAATTGCCGGGTGCACATTTAAAGCTATCGGTTGTTAAGAGCGAGGGGCTAAAGATTTCAGCGGATAAAAATATGGCGTTCATTGACCTTGCGAAACTTGAATTTCCGTTGATAGTTCGGCATTGGAAACAGGGTGATTACTTCTACCCTTTTGGCATGAAGATGAAAAAGAAAAAACTGAAGAAATTCTTTACTGACCAGAAGATTGCCATTAACGAAAAGGAAACAATCTGGGTTATTGAATCAAATCAAAAAATTGTTTGGGTTGCGGGCCATAGGATGGATGAGCGGTTTAAGGTGGGGGTGAATACAGGAGAGGTTTTGAAGATAACGTTGAAATGATACGCGAAAAGAGTTATTGCTGCTGAGCATTAAACAGCCGACCCTCATCTGTAGAGTAGCGCATCTTTGCGTATTAAGATGTTTCACTTCGTTCAACATGACAAATGGCTAGTCGGGAATAAGCAGATGTTTAGTGCCATTTATAATGATGTTATTTTTAAATTCAATAGAATGGTCAAAATCGTAATCAAGAGTACCCAAATCAAATAATTTCCCATCACGAAGGTCAATTATCTTTATAAAATGATAGTTTAAATTGGTGCCAGCTATACAACGCCATAACACCAAAAACTTTCCTTTAGTCGTTTTACCGATAACTTTGTATGCGAGTTCTATAGCATGTGGAAAACCATTTTCTAATTCCTCGATATTGAGAATATAGAATGAATCCTTTTGGTTTTTGGTGAAATATTCGTAATCACGGTAAGTGTTGCCATCAAAGGGGTAATGGTTTAAATCTACAACTGAATCAGGCCCGTTCATAAACTCATACAATGGCCTTGGAGAGACAGGCACGCCTTTATAAACAAACTGAGACTGGACAGCGCCTGACATACTATTTTGAGAACTGCCTGCAATAAAAGCAGATAAGCAAATAAACAAAAACATGCATTTTGTAGCTATATTAAACATTACGGTATACAATTATTACTCTCCTTTCTTCTTCACCGGCGGTTCCTTAGCAACCAGTTCATTAATACAATCCACCAACCTGTCTAAATCGCTCAAATTGGTATAAACATTTGGTGAAACCCTTACTCCGTTCACTCCTTCATGAACGGAGGTGGTTGTGTGTATTTTCCACTTTTCAAAAAGCTGACCGCTAAGATCTCCTGCGTCCCATCCTTCAATATTAAAGGTGGCTATAGCGCAACTGAACTCAGGTTTTAGTGAGGTGTAGAATTTAATTTTAGGATTCCCGGCAAGTTTTTCGCACCAGTAATTTTTGAGAAACCGCAGCCGCTCTTCTTTTCTTTTGCTGCCAATTAGGTAATGGAAATCTATAGCGTTGCCTATAGCCATTTCGGCGGCGAAAGAGCGGGTGCCAAGGCTTTCGAATTTGCCTATGTTACCGGCATCGGGCACCAGGGCTGAAAGGAGAGCCCAAACCTTATCTATCTTCTCCTTCTTAATAAACATAAAGCCAGTGCCGAAGGGCGCGCACAGCCATTTATGGCATGAGGTGGCATAGTAATCGCAATCGAGGTCGGTTATTTTATAGTCTATGTGCACAAAGGAATGTGATGCGTCAACAATTACTTCACAACCTTTTTTGTGGGCCATATCGGCAATTTTGCGCGCCGGCAAAATCTGGCCGGTCCAGTTCATCATGTGCGTTATGTGCACAATTTTGGTTTTGCATGTAATGGCCTTTTCAAAACGCTCAACAAATATTTCGTCGCTTTCAACGGGCATTTCAAGGTCCACCCAATTTAGTTTAATGCCATCGCGCTTTTCGCGTTGTTTCCAGGCATTGGTCATGTTAGGGTAATCGTACTTTGTTAAAACTACTTCATCTCCGGCCTTTAGATTCAGGCCAAAGATGATGGTATTGAGTCCTTCGGTAGTGTTGCGGTTAATGGCAATTTCTTCGGGTAAACAGCCTGCAAGTTTGGCCAGCTTTTCGCGCAGGGGTTCGCGGCCCTGGTCCAGGATCCTCCACATGTAGTAGGAAGGGCCTTCGTTACACATTGCAAGAAACTGGATATGAGCATCCTGAACAGGTTTGGGTTGTGGGCTTACGCCCCCGTTGTTCAAGTCAATTATTTCAGTTGAAACAGTGTATTGTTCGCGCACCCAGTTCCAGAAATCTTCGTCTTTAGCGGCTTCCCGGGGAGGGAGCGGGGTAATTCTTTCAAGATGCTTTGACAGGGCGGCTGCGCTGGCTGGTTGTATAAAATCCAGCAATGAAAAGCCGGCGGTAGCTAAGGCAGTATGTTGAATAAATTTTTTCCTTGAAAACATGGAATTGAAGGGATTTAAGCCAAATATAGGGTTTGTGGTACCGGTGAGCAAATTTGTCGCATTAAGATTGCTTAATACCGTTTTTACCGCTAAGGCGCTAAGAGCGCTAAGAAATACAAATCACAGGTATATATCGAATTGCTGTATTTGCTGGAAACGCTATTATTTGCACCAGTCTCGCCCCTTCCTTCCCCAAAAGGGGCAGCGTTTGGGAATGCGACATTTTGGATTTCCCCGTTAATAGTTGCCAATAAGCTAAGGAATATCATTTGCATATTTTTCATTTTGGGCTATGTTTGCAACGCTTTTTAAAAACCTAAATAAATTATTATGAAAATTACAGTAGTAGGCGCAGGTGCGGTAGGCGCCACAGTAGCCGACAATATTGCGAGAAGAGAACTTGCCCATGAACTAGTGCTTCTGGATATTAAAGAAGGTTTGGCTGAAGGTAAGGCTATTGATATGAGCCAGACCGCAGCTTTGTGCGGTTTTGATACCAAAGTAACCGGCGCTACCAACGACTATGCTAAAACTGCGGGCAGCGACGTAGTGGTTATAACTTCGGGCATTCCACGTAAACCGGGAATGACGCGTGAAGAACTGATAGGTACTAACGCAAACATTGTAAAGGGTGTTACTGAAAATATACTGAAGCATTCGCCAAACGCGATTATTGTTATTGTAAGTAACCCGATGGATACTATGACTTACCTGGCACTGAAGAGCAGCGGCCTGCCTAAGAACCGTATTATTGGTATGGGTGGTATACTGGATAGCAGCCGCTTTAAATTTTATCTGAGCCACGCATTGAATTGTTCACCTGCCGATTTACATGCGGTGGTAGTTGGTGGACATGGAGATACGACTATGATACCACTTACCAGAATTGCTACCCTAAACGGAAACCTGGTGAGCAATTTGTTAGGTGCTGAAGAATTGAAGAAAGTTGCAGCCGATACTATGGTGGGCGGTGCTACTTTGACTAAGTTAATAGGAACATCGGCATGGTACGCACCTGGTGCTGCGGTTGCTGCTTTAGTTGAAAGCATTGTGCGTGATGAGAAGAAAGTTTTCCCTTGCTGCGTATTGCTTGAAGGCGAATACGGCCAGAAAGACATTTGTATGGGTGTGCCTGTAGTGTTAGGCAAAAGCGGATGGGAAAAGATAGTTGACTACAAGCTGAATGCTGAAGAGCAGGAGCTTTTTAATAAGAGCGCCGAGGCTGTAAGAAGCATGAACAGCGTTCTGTAATTTTTATTCAGTATCTGGTTTTTTAATTGACATGTATATAAAAAGTCTCCGAGGTGTCGGAGACTTTTTTATTTTCGCTATATGATGAAAACAAAAGGAAGCTCGGTAAAAGTGATATTGGGAGAATTTGACAAAGGTGGGTTCCACCTTTTTTTGAATTTGAAAGTGAATGGCGTTAAATGTCGTTTTCTGATTGATACCGGGGCCAGCAAATCGGTGCTGGATAAGAAGTATTTTGAGGATAAAATAGGCAAGAATTTTCTGAAAACCGTTAAGCAGGAAACCACCGGGTTACATAGTTCAGTATCTGAATCTCACTTTGGGGTAGTGAAGGAACTGGAACTGGGACACCATATAGTGAAGAAGTATAACATTGCGGTTATAGACCTTTCGCACGTAAATACGGTTTACAAACAGGCAGGCAAGCCCAAAATAAACGGCATATTAGGTTCAGACCTGATGATGAAATATAAAATGATAGTTGATTACGGAGAGTTGAAGATTTACCTGCCATAGCCCAGCCTGAATCAAGTATTAAGTATTGAGTATAAAGTATTAAGACAATACTAAATACTCCCGTTTTTTTGGCTGTAATCTTGATACTTTATACTCAATACTTAATACTAAATTCCTGATTTTACTCTTTATGCTCGCAAGCGCCACCGGCTTTTTGGCAGCAATGGGGCAGATTGTTGAATGCAGTTTCTGAGTGTCTCACATTATCGGCATCGTATCCTGTGTTGGCTATTACCGTTCTGATCTGACCGGCAGTAATTTTATCGGGGTTGAATTTTACTTTGACCTTTTTGTTGTTGAGGTTCAGGTTTGCGTCAATAACTCCATCCGTAGATTTTAAAGCTTTTTCGATTCTGGCCTTACATGATTCGCAAACGGCTGATGTTAGGATGTTAACCGATTCTGTTTTGTTTTTAACCGGCGCTTTCACAAAAGAAGTACCAAAGGATATTATTACAAGAGCTGCTAAAAGAAATCTTAGCTGTGTTTTCATGGATTATATATTGTGGAGGCAAAAATAAGCGTAAAAACCATTCATGCCAGCGGTAAAAATCATGCGATAATGATAAATGGTTTTTTTAGCTTGCCGCCTTTTAGGAAACCGTTTAAACCTCTGCATTGGATATATTGCAAGTATTTGGATATCTGGGGGCCATTCTTACCGGTGTTATACTGGGACTTATGGGCGGGGGCGGCGCTTTAATATCAATACCCATACTGGTATATCTTTTTCATATTGAGGCATCGGTAGCTACCAGCTATTCTCTATTTTTAATTGCCATTACCGCATCATCAGGCGCATGGCAGAATATCAGAAAAAAACAAGTTGATTATAATGCCGCATTGTATTATGGCATACCCTCTGTTATTTCAATTTACGCAGTGCGGCGCTGGCTAATGCCTAACCTGCCAAAAATAATTTTCACCATTCACGGTTATGCTTTGCATAAAAACATGTTCATACTTATCATCCTGGTGATAGTTATGATAATGGCGGCATACAAAATGATTACCTCAAATAACCCGGAACAGAATGAGACCCACCAGGTTAATCATTTAGAACTTTCAACGTTTGCCATTTTAATAGGCAGCTTTATGGGAATAGTGGGCGGTGGCGGTGGCTTTTTAATGGTACCTGCGCTGGTACATTTTGCCAATACACCGGTAAAAAAAGCTGTGGGCACTTCTTTGGTGCTGGTAGCGGTTAATTCGTTTATCGGCTTTTTAGGCGACCTTGGTTCGGACATAGCAATAAACTGGCTTTTCTTTTTTACTTTTTTGTTTTTCTCGGTGGCAGGAGTATTTATCGGCCATTATCTTGTTGCTTATATACACAGCAATAAACTGCGCAAGTATTTTGGCTTTTTTTTGATAGTTGTGGCCATATTTATAGTTATCAAGGAGTTTACCACTCATTGATAACGGGCAGTTCTGTCCACTCCCTATATTTTACCCCGGGGACTAACCACAAAATTTAAGATGCGGTTAATACATTTCGGCCAGCAGGTCAACTGCGTTCAGTGTTTCAAGGTCGGGCAGAGCCGCCTCCAGTTTTTTGCGGTGTTCTTCGCAGCAAACGTTTTCGAAAGTCATTTTCCCATCAGTAAATACGACGGTAGCTGACTTGGCGTGAACAGGGCATTTTATCTGCTCCAGTTCTGCTTTCATTTTAGCATACTCAAACATAAACTCAGGTTTTAAGTGGTTAAACAAAGTATTTCTAAAACAGGTAGCCTTTCTTCATTCATGTACCCGGTATGGCACCGGTTTCTCCTCACTTCATTCAGAGCAGAATATTTCCAATTATCGCGTTACGAAAAACCGGATTAAAAAGTAGTATATGATTTTCTTAAATCGCTTTTGCTTTATAAAGTTAGCGTATTATCCGGCCAGGTTGTTAGTTAAAAAAACTGTTGTTCATAAATTTTATGAATCAATTTCTCAAATAATCATGGCAATCAATCAATTAGGCAATTAGTGTCCAATATTCTGTAAAAAGGATTTTACGTCATTAACCCATAAATCATGGTATTGGGGGATATAGTCCTGGTGCCCGGATTGAGGAAAAGATTTGAGCGTTTTAGGCCCTTGCAGGTTTGCGTAGATAGTTTCGGTTTCTTCGCGGCTTACCCGCTTATCCTGCTCTCCGAACATCAGCAGGACAGGTAATTTTATGCCTTTGGCGTAATCTTCAGGATTGTGATTGAAGGGCCAAAAGCCATTTTCAACTCCTCCCCAAAACATTAACATACCTGCAACCGGAACCGGATTAACGCCCATAGTTTTTACACGGACAGAAACTGTTTTATACATGGTACCAAAAGGACATTCGAGTATAACGCCGGTTGCACCTAACTGATAATCGTTTACAGCCTTCATGATAGCGGCTGCGCCCATAGATGTGCCGAAAAGAATAATGTTCTTCTCTCCTTTCGAGGCCACATAATCATAACAGGTTTTTACTTCATCAGCTTCTTTGTAACCTATAGTGGTGCTGCTACCCTCTGAGCCACCGGAACCCATAAAATCAACAAGCAAGGTATTGTATCCCAGTTTCAGAAACTCATCAGAGCGGTCTAACATTTCGGATTTGGAAGCGCGGTAGCCGTGAAATATAATTACGGTGCCTTTGGCGCTATCGGCTTTTATGCTCCAGCATTGCAGCTTTACGTTGCTTTGCAGGTAAACGGTTTCATACTTTTGTGAGGGAAGAATGCCATCGCCGGGACGGGTGCTTTCAACACCGAAGAGGATGGTCTTTATCTTGTCTGCCGTGGTTAGCTCTTTTGGCTTCTCTATCTTCTTTACTTCATTTCCGAAGTGCGTAAACTTATATCCATGAAACGCGATAATGACGTTCATCAACACAAAAATTATTACAATGGAACGGAGGGCAATCCGTGCGGCTTTTCTCATGATATATTATTTATCCAGCAGTCTGCGGTGATAATTGACCTGGCCCAGGTGATAAGCTAAATGAATAGCCAGGTGCACGAGCATGTACCGAGTTGATTTATCTTCTTCGAGGAAAGGAAGGGCAAGAGGGTAAGGGCTGTTCATGTCATCCTCACTCATTTTATCAAGCGTAAACTGAATGATAGCAATGGTTGTGTCAACAGAAAGCAAGAGCTGGTTAAGCGGAATATTTTTTAAACTGAATTCCTTATCGCGTTCGCGGACATAACCTGAGTTGCCAAGCACGGCACCAATAAAGTGGTTCAGATTGCCCACCAGGTGCAAGGTCAGGTTGCCGGCCGAATTAATGATTCCATCCTGTATCTCCCATATTTTTGCTTCGTGCTGATAGGCATTAAGTTCATATTTCAATTTTTCAAGATCGCGTTTAAAAACTGAAAGGAGGGTTTTATTAAACATATATAGTGGTTTTGTTTGCTGTTTGCCGGCGTAAAAGTATAAATTCAAAAACGAACAACCGCTCTTAAAAAAGGGTTAATGACACCGGTGAACAGGAATTTTAGTTAAAAGCTGTTAGTGAACCCGGTACGCATGTACAATTGCGGCAACGGTAAAAACATTAACTAAAAAAAATGGTATAAAACCCTGTTTTTTCAGTAATATGCAAAACAAAACAGGTGTGTGCGGCAAAGGATTACATTTATCGGGTTAGTTATTATTCAAATGCTTTTTACAATCGGGGTAAGCGCACAACAGGATACCAGTAATGAGGTAAGCTTTGAATTAAGCATACCACCCGGTTATAACCTTTCCTTTTATTACAACGATTCAGCCAGGTTAAACGCTTTTATGCAAGCCAATGCCAGCGCACTACACCTTTTGCAGGGGATACAAGTGCAATCGTTTAAACCGGAATTTCCCACCTCGCATTATCAAAGCCTCCGCAATATTTACACCATTACCTGCAGCAACAATCCTTCCAGCATATCAGCAATACTATCGTTGCATGCTGCGGACCCCGTAAACATCGGGTATGTAAAACAGATGCCGGTTATAGCCAATTTAAGCACCTATACCCCGAACGATTACCATGGAGTGGCTAACGCCGATTGCAGTGCGCAACTTGATTATATAAATGCTACTACCGCCTGGGGAGTTACAAAAGGAAACCCTGATATTACCATCGGCATTAATGACCCCAGCGGGTTTGATGTAAAAAACCCCGACCTGGTTGGCAGAATAACCGGCGTTGACCCTACTAATGTTCCGCAGTTTCACGGAACTGCAGTTGCCGGATGTGCTGCGGCGCATACTGACAACAGTATTGGCATTGCCGCGATAGGATTTAACTGCACACTGCTTTTGGACCACAGAGGCGGTGATGGAGTGAACCTCGAGATGTCGAACAAAGGTATCAGGGTGATTAATAACAGCTGGTTTTATGGCTTTGATTGCAGCGGTACCTTTACCCCGGGCAATTTTGTTCAGGACGAATTAGTTTACGATGAATTATATGAAAACGGCACCAACATCTGCTTTGCTGCGGGAAACGGCCTGAGCGGCTTTGGCCATTGCCCGAGTTTGTACAGTTATGCTTACCCGGTTTCGTTAGACCATATTATTACCGTAGGGCCGGTAAGCTGTCAGAACCCATTAGGAACTTACGTAAACTTTTCTCCATCCGTATTTCCTCCCGGAGGAATACCCTGGCTTTGGAAAGACTGCCATGAAGAAAGCCCCGGCTACAGCATAGGCGAATTCAACACATTAAATTATGAAGCCAACGAGCGCATTGATATTTCGGCACCGGCTTATAATGTTATTTCAACGTATTATACTCCGAACGACACCTCATCTCATTACATCAACAATGCATGCGGCACTTCGTTTGCAAGTCCTATTGTGGCAGGTACTATCGGGCTGATACTTTCGGCGAATGCATGCCTGAGCCCCTACCAGACAGAATATTTATTAAAAACCACAGCACGCAACATTGATTTTGTAGAATACCCGCCCGGCAGCGGTATAAACGTGAATGCAAACTATGTGGGTAAGATGGGTGCAGGTGCGCTGGATGCAGGCGCAGCAGTTGTGGCAGCGAGTAATTTTAATTGCAATGACACAGCGACCCTAACCATGTATATAAAAGGCATAGAGTTAAATACCATTTGCGCCCCTGGCCACAGCAGTAACGGAGCGGCACCGGTATTTAGCCCGGTAATTGAAAATGGAACACCTCCGTATAGCTACCGGTGGGATCCCATGCCGGGAAATAATTCTACGCTTGATGATTATAGCTCTGCTAACCCAACGGTAATCAGCGGCAATTTTGCCCAATACCGGTTAGGCGTGTATGATCACTCGTTACCGGTGCAGAAAGAGGCATCGAGGGTTATTGAAGTGGGCCTGGATACTACCCCGACGGCTAAACTTACTTTGCGCGATTCGTACATGGATATGCTGAGCGAGCCCAATTTACAGGCTGAAACCGATGGCTACGATTGGCAGGCATTATTAAGCCCGGATATTGTAAACCGGTTGGCTGACGACCACATTTTTGTAAACCAAAATCCTGTTTATACGCCAGGAACGGGAAATTATGCCACCGCACTTGTAAGGAATGTTGGATGTGCGGCCAACGCAGGGACAGAAACGCTTAACCTTTACTGGACTTTGGCGGGAACCGGACAGAGCTGGCCGGCTGACTGGACCATTGGTACCTTCAAAAATGCTTCAACCGGTGCAACCTGGCCTGCGGGTGGACAAATAACAACCAGCCCATTGAGCATACCGGTTATTTTACCCGGCAACGAATTTTCTTTTGGCGCCCAGTGGTATCCTCCTAATCCTACTAATTATGGTTCTGAACTCAATACAGTTGATGTCAGCCTTTTGGGACGCATTGAAACAAGCAGCAGTGCTCCTTACGGAATGACAGCGCCTGAAGGAAACAATGCTTTGCAGAACATCATCAACAACAATAAGATTGCAAGCCGCAACCTGGTGGTGAATAACGCGGCGGGAGGTGCAGTGCAATGGCACCAGGTTTTATTTGAAAATTCAGAGAATTTTGACCGGCAGTTTGCCGTAGAGATTGGAACGGATAAAGAATTTCATCCGAGCTTTTCGGGAGATATGTCGGCTTATGCAAAGGTTGAATTACAACTTGGTGAATTGTACGACAGATGGGTAGCAGGCGGCAGTCAGGGTAATAATATATCTGTTGATGGTAAAAACAAAAGCATCATTTTTACCGCTGAAAATAAAATCATCTTAAAGGGTATAACTATACATGCACATGAAAAATCAGCTGCGTTGGCAGGTATTTTTATGAGCCAGCAGCCTTTGACGGATCAGTATTTTTATGTCAGGCAGCTGATAGACACCGCAGCAGAAAACAATCTATATCCTTATGGTGATGTAAGCTTCTTAATACCAGGTTGCAGCGGGGATACGGGTTGTGTTGCAATTGCAAACCCCAATACATCCGGCATACCGGTTGCCTTACGGGTAAATGTTTTTCCTAATCCCACGCAGGGCACATTAACGATACTTTATGCAGGTTACGATCAAAACATGATCAGTTATTCAGTTACTGATGAGTGGGGGCAAAAGCTGACGGGTAAAAGTAATTTGACCGTCGGCTTTGGTTCGGAGATTTATTTAGGTGTGACGCAGTTGAGTGATGGTGTCTACTTTTTAAAGATAACTGATAAGAACAACAGCACAACGGTTGTGAAATTTGTAAAAGACTAAATGAGGTACGGGTATATTAAATGGTGGGGATTAGCAGATTACAGCGCATTTAGGCTGTTTAGGCTGATGCTGTCGTTTATAGGGAGTTTAGGTTATCTGCGTAAAGTCTCAACCACCCCCTACTCCCCCGCCGGCGGGGGACAGGCTTCTTTTTTCTTCGCTTTGCTTGAAAAAAGAAGTTTCGGGAAAAAAGTTCCGGTCGGCAAGTTAACATTTGCGCTACTGCTATTATTGTTATCAATTACTGGGCTTCGCGCGCAAATACCGGGTTGGCAATGGGCCACCGGGCCGATGGGGCAAAGTATTGTCAGCGCTATTGGCGCCGATGCCGGTGGTAATGCTTTTGCGGCGGGGCATTTTTTGGGCAAACTATCATTTGATAACGATACCCTTATTAATTACCTGGGGCCCTACCAGGAAGTGTTTATTTGTAAATACAACGCACAGGGGCTGCCTCTTTGGGCAAAATCCGGAATTGGATATGCTGATGCCAACAGCCTAGGCACCGACATAAATGGCAATGTTTATTTGCTGGGTACATTTTATAACGACAGCATTTTTTTTGATAACCAGGTGCTGGTAAATCCAAACGCCGGGGCCATGAACAGCAATATCTTTTTAGTTAAGTTCGATGGCCTTGGCAATTTACAATGGGCCCAAAACCTGGGTGGGATAAATAACGATGTTGCAGCAGGAATAAGTACTGACCACTGGGGCAATGTATATGTAACCGGCAGCTTTACGGGTGACAGCCTGCGTTTGGGTAATGTAACTGTTCAGCACCTCGGGGCTAATGATGTTTTTACTGCAAAATTCAATTCATCAGGCTCAGCTTTATGGATAAAAAACATTGGCTCTGCTTTTTTAAATGGATCAGCGGCTGTTTGTACCGATGCATCGGGAGATGTTTTTGTAACCGGTTACTTTTTGAATAATGCTATTTACATAGGCAGCGTGAATAGTACGTTAACCAGCCCTTACAGCAGCAATGTGTTTATAGTAAAATATGACTCTACCGGTAATACCCGGTGGGCTAAATATGCAGGAGGAAATAATGGCAACGGACCTGGTGGAATAGCCGCAGATGCGCAGGGAAATGTTTACGTTACAGGATATTTCAGCGATACGATTGCCGTAAGCAACGACACCCTGGCCGGGTATGGACTTCAAAATATTTTTACGGCAAAATATAATTCGGCGGGAACTTTAATATGGGCCCAAAGTACTGGTGGCAGTTATATTGACCAGTCAACCGGAATTGCGTGTGATGAAAACGGAGATACTTATATTACCGGTTATTTTCAGAGCGATACAGTTAGTTTTGGAAATATTAACCTGCTAAACCCGGTAGGTAACCAGGTTACATTTTTGGCAGAATATGACAATGCAGGAAATGCCATCAGTGCATCTTCCCCAGCGGGAAACAGCAATAATACCGGTGTAGCATTATGTTACAACGGTGGAAGTGTTTACCTGGCCGGAAATTTTCAAAGCGCGGATATTATTTTTAGTAACGATACTTTATTGCCATCTCAACGAACAATTTTTCTTGCAAAAACTGATACCATTGTAATTGTGACCGGCGAGAAAGTTATTCCTGACATTGCCGAAAACATAACCGTTTTTCCAAACCCATCCAATGGCAATTTTTACATCCGTGGAATTACGCCAGGTGATAAGATGGAAGTTTTTAACCTGCTGGGGCAAAGTGTTTTTACCGCAAACGTTCAGGGAAACATTTACGCTTTCAGCCTGGATGATAAGGCTAAGGGAGTTTATTTATACCGCATTACTAATAACGGTGCCGTTACGGGACAAGGGAAATTAGTATTCGAGTAACCGTGTTAAAATAAACTCTTCCCATCCATCTCCTTCGGCTGCTCAATACCCATTATTTTTAAAACGGTGGGAGCTATATCGCCCAATTTACCGCCGGCGCGCAATTGCGGCCGAAGGGTTTTATCTACCAGGAAAATCGGAACAGGATTCATGGTATGCGAAGTATGCGGAGAGCCATCGTCGTTTATCATGTAATCTGCATTGCCGTGATCGGCGGTGATGAGGATGGCGTAGTCGTGTTTCAGTCCTTCGTTTGTAACACGCTCAACGCAGTTGTTTACTGTTTCTGCGGCTTTAACTGCAGCGCTGAATACACCGGTGTGGCCTACCATATCGGTATTGGCGAAGTTGAGGCAAACGAAATCGGGCAGGTTCTTTTCAATTTCGGCAACTACCCTGTCGGTTAAAGGAATGGCGCTCATTTCGGGTTGAAGATCGTAAGTGGCTACTTTAGGCGAGGGCTCCATAATGCGGGTTTCGCCGGTAAATTCTTTTTCTCTTCCCCCGCTAAAGAAGAAAGTAACATGGGGATATTTTTCGGTTTCGGCAGCGCGTAATTGTGTGAGCCCTTTTAATGAGAGGATTTCGCCTAGTGTCATATTTAAATCATCCTTATCAAAAATATTGGCCACGTTTTTAAAGGTGTGGTCATACATGGTCATAGTGGTATAATGCAAATTGAGTTTGTGCATTCCAAAATCAGGGAAATCCTGCTGGGTAAGCACTTTGGTTATTTCGCGGCAACGGTCGGTGCGGAAGTTGAAACACAAAACAGCATCACCATCTTTAACCGGTGCAAAATGTTCAGCCGAAATAATTGGTTTAATAAACTCGTCGGTTACATCCCGGTCATAACTTTCCTGCATTGCCTGTGGAAGGTCGATAGCTTTTTTGCCTTCACCTTTGGTCAGCATATCGTAAGCCAGTTTTACCCGTTCCCAGCGGTTGTCGCGGTCCATGGCGTTGTAACGGCCGATAATTGATGCTACATGACCTGTGGAATGTTTCAGATGTTCCGTTAGTTCAGTAATAAAGCCTTTACCGCTTTTAGGGTCGCAATCGCGGCCATCGGTAAAAGCGTGAACCAGCACCTGATTTGAAGCGAGGCCATATTGGCCGGCGATATCGCAAAGCGCTTTAGCGTGGTTGATGTGGGAATGCACCCCGCCATCAGAAACGAGGCCCATTAAATGCAGCGGTTTGTTGTTCTTTTTGCAATAATCAATAGCGGCAAGCAAGGCAGGATTTTTAGCCAATTCGCCGTTTTTAATGGCTACATTGATACGTTCGAGTTCCTGGTAAACTACCCTTCCGGCGCCAATGTTAAGGTGCCCCACTTCGCTATTACCCATCTGACCATCAGGCAAACCTACGGAGCCCCCAAATGTTATTAACTCAGTATTGGAGTAGTTTTTATATAAGCTATTGATAAAGGGGGTTTTAGCCTGTGCAATTGCGCTGCGTTCGGGATCGGGACCATGGCCCCAGCCGTCCATAATGATGAGGATAACTTTTTTATTCATATGGGTCAAAAATAAAGTAGTTTGGTATCTTCATTGCTGAAAAGAATCAACCACTTCTGGAATGATAATTGCTACCCTCTAACAAATTCATTTGAAAAATGACAAATACCAACCTTAAACCCCTCCTTTTTACGGCATTTTTCTGTTTTATTTTAAGTTATTCCACATCAGCCCAGGGTTTTGACAATATTGTGAATGGCTTTAAAAACGGTGATGCGGCAGAAATAGCCAAAAATTTTGAAGGGAACGTAGAGATAACGATTAAAACCGGTAGTACCAGTTACAGCAAAAGCCAGGCTGAAATGGTATTAAAAAGTTTTTTTGCGGCTCATAAACCAAAGACATTTACGATTGCCCACGAGGGAACTTCTCCGCAAGGTTCAAAATATTTTATCGCAAACCTTACCTCGGCTAATGGCACTTATCGTACTTATGTTTACGCCAAAACTGTAAAAACGGAATTGGTGATACAGGAGGTACGGTTTGAAGAGCAATAGAAAGTCCAAATGCAGGGGATGCTGATTTATTGTGATTATTATAATTTAGCAAATAACCTGTTCTGATAAAAAGCGCAGAAGGAAGTTTATTATCAACCAGATACATCCGAGCTTATCAAAATGTAAGTAATCCTGTTAAAATGGGATACGAATAACCCGCCACCAATCGTGGTTTGATCTGTTTAATTAATTTTTCTCCAGCTTGTTCCATCTGAAACAATCTGCACGTTAATACCGGCGGCAATAGACGAAGTATTGCCTCCGCCACTACCCGACAGGTAATTGGATGTAAGCAAAGTTTGGTTTGATTGGTTGACGATAATATAGATACGTCCGCTTACGTTTGCGGCAGCCGGGAATGTAAAAGTCTGGTTGGCTGTAGTGCCCGTAAAAATGACAACGTAATCGGTAGCAGAAAGCGTGTACGAAGTGGTTTGTTTATTGGTAGGAACGGATACCGAGCCGTTAATGTCCAAAGTTGATACCGGGCTGGTAGTGCCGATGCCTACAAAACCGGTGCTGTCAATGCGCATGCGCTCAGTGTTGTTAGTAGAAAAAACCATTTTACTGGTTGCGGTATTTGTGGCCAGATACATGTTGCCCGCATATGCACCACAACCGGTATTGGCAAAACCTATGTTAGCTGCGACGTTGCCATTGTAATCGGCAAAATCCCATGAAGAATAGCCTGAACTTGACGAGTTCAAAAACATACCTAACCCGGCTCCCGGTTTATTAAAATCAATAATAAACGGGCGTGTCATATTGGTTGTTCCGATGCCCACATTACCGAGGCTATCAACCACCATTCTTTCGACGTTGTTAGTGCGGATATGGAGGCTGTAATTATTTGTGGTACCCAGGTAGTTTGTACCAACGCTGGCGTTACCGGTAAGCTGCCATGCGTTTGAGCCGCCGGTTGGGCCCGCAGCACCGGTTGCACCGGCTGCGCCTGTAACTCCAGCTGCACCGGCACTACCAGCTGCGCCAGTAACCCCCTGAATGCCCTGGGCGCCGGTGGCCCCGTCATTGCCTGTTGCACCTTTGGCACCTGCGGCGCCTGTTAGGCCCTGAATACCTTGGGCCCCCTGTGAACCAGTTACACCTTGAATGCCTTGCAGGCCCTGAGCGCCGGTTGCGCCTGCAGCTCCGGTCACCCCGTTATTACCTTGAATACCTGTTAAACCCTGGGTACCGGTTGCGCCGGTTACACCTTGAATTCCCTGGGCACCTTGGGCGCCTGTTGCGCCAATAGCACCGTTGGTTCCATTTGTGCCTGCCACACCGGTGATGCCCTGAATACCTTGAACGCCTTGTGCGCCAGTTGCACCAACTGCGCCATTAGTGCCATTTACACCCGCTGCGCCGGTTACACCTTGAATACCTTGTGGGCCTTGGGCGCCTGTTGTACCTACTGCGCCTGCACTACCGGCGGCACCTGTAATACCCTGGATACCTTGAGCTCCGGTAGCACCTGCAACCCCAGTAGCCCCATCATTACCGGTTGCGCCTTTAGCACCGGTTGCACCTTGAATACCCTGAATGCCTTGTGCACCAGTGGCGCCTACAGCACCATTGGTTCCGTTTGTGCCTGCTGCTCCGGTTACGCCTTGAATTCCTTGTGGACCTTGAGCGCCAGTTGCACCATTAATTCCGTTTGTGCCTGCTGTACCTGTTGCGCCCTGAATACCCTGAGGGCCTTGAGCGCCTGTTGCGCCAACAGCGCCGTTAGTTCCGTTTGCACCTGCTGCGCCGGTTACACCTTGAATACCCTGGTTACCTGGAAGCCCTTGAATTCCTTGTGGACCTTGGGCACCTGTTGCGCCTACTACACCATTAGTGCCATTTGCACCCGCTGCACCAGTTACACCTTGAATACCTTGTGGGCCTTGGGCACCAGTTGCGCCAACTGCACCATTTACTCCATTCGTACCTGCTGCACCGGTTGCGCCTTGAATACCCTGAATGCCTTGTGGACCTTGAGCGCCTGTTGCTCCTACCGCACCGTTA
>Ga0364860_10492_pt1 | contig 23762 bp, 11 predicted proteins | sample ExccelAu500001D4_FD_206916 | JGI IMG/M metagenome (GOLD analysis project Ga0364860, IMG submission 206916) | Enriched cells from Trout Bog Lake Hypolimnion, Wisconsin, USA - BchlTB.Aug20.5000.01 .D4 | ecosystem: Environmental > Aquatic > Freshwater > Lake > Hypolimnion/Profundal zone | place: USA... | reverse complement strand
TGGCAATTGTCGCCAAACGCGATTTGCGGAAACTGGCACTAGCGGTCCTCTCATACGTCGAATCTGAAGTATCCGTTCTGATGATAACGGTTGCAGAAAAAGTATGTGCGGACAACTGTGGGTTCACGGTAAGGGCTGTTGGCTTCAAATAATAGTTCCACCCTCACACCCGGCGCCCTGACAACCTTGTACGCGGAAAAGTCCGCAGAGACAATGTAACGAATCAGGATGCGTGTGCAGAACATTTCATCAAGTTCCAAGAGCAATGGTTCACAAACCGGACGGCTATATTTGAGCAAACCAAACGTATGCAGAAGAGGTCCTACTGTACCGTCAAAGTGACTGTTCCCACAGTGCCCGTAAAGCTGCCGGAAGTCCCGGTCACGGCAACAGTGTAGGTTCCCGCCGTGGTCCCCGGATTCCCGCTACTGCCTGCACTCCCGCTGCCGCCTCCACAGCCAATCGTGCCGAGTGCAATGGAGAGTGCAAGCACTGAAAGCATCACCAGCCAGTTGCCACGCCGCCGTGGAAGCCCAAACATAAGCACCACCGCCAGCACGGTCCCCGATGAGGGCCATAGCAGTTTCTTTATCTGATTCTCTGCGACAGCTGCTGTTGTCGAAATTGTCAGCGTCGTAGACTGAGCCCCAGCTCCTGTGAGCGTGACCGAGCTTGGGGATAGGCTGCATGTTGGTGGATTGCTGGTCGCGGCTGGGGTAATTGTGCAAGTCAGGGTTACTGTCCCCGTAAAACCATTGGCCGGAGTGATGGTGATGGGGACGGTGTTTCCCGTCGTCGTGCCACGCGTGATAGTCAACGACGGGCTGCTACCAGTAATGACAAACGCCGGCGCAGAGTTGACGGTCACTGCACCGTTGACGTAGCTGAAAGCGTAGTTGGCCGCCGCCGCAGCAGAGCAACTGGTAGATGGCGAGGAGCCGACTGCGCTGGTTATCGTATACGCCGTTACGCAGGTTGGCTGTTTGGTGAGCACTGCACTGGTATCGCCGTTGTAGAACGTTCCAAAGATGGGGGTGATTGTTGGGACTGCCGAACCGTAGGTCACTGTCGGACTCGACGCGGTGATGGTCATTGGGGCAGGGTTCACCACAATGCTGTGCTGCACCTGGGTAGCGGCTGTAAAGCCAGCGCTTGCCGCCTGATTGGCGTCGATCACAATCGTGCCCACGCTGTTGATTGTGAGCGTGCTCCCACTCAACGCTGCTGCTCCGGGCGTACTGGTTGGGTCGAGGCTGAAGATGACTGGATTGCCGGATGCTCCCCCGGTTGCTGTAAGCGTGATTGGCGCAGTTCCATATGTCATTGGTGAAGCCACCGCAAACGTGATGGTCTGCGTCGTCGAAAGAACACTCAGCGTTGCGGAAGCAGTGAGAGCGGCCGGCTGTACGGAGTTCCCTGAAGCGGTAATCGGCAAGCTCACGGACAATGTTCCCTGTGCCGCGGCGGAGGCGCTGAGACTGCTGAAAGAAGCCCCCGTTCCGCCCACAGTGGTCACAGGGCCAAGGCCTGTAGGCGAGCCGGTGCCGCTGAAACTGAGTGCGATGGGAACGCCGCCGATGTTCTGGCCGTTTTCGGTGACCGTTACCACTGGCGCAGGATTCACAGCCTGATTCGATACGCTGCTGTAGCCGGAACTGGAGAACGCAACCGCCGTGTAATCCGTCTGGACTGCGCCCAGGTCCTGGCAGGTTGTGGAGTTGTAGGTTGTGGTGCGGCTAAAACCTCGCTGGTCGGTGGTCACGCCGCTCGGAGTCAAAGCGTTCGATGCCGCGCAGATGGCCGGGCTGCCCGGCTGAGGAAGCATAGTTTGAGTCGGCCCACCATAGTTGCCCAGTGCGGCCAAAAGCGGGTTGGTGCTTGTGATTGCGTTCGTGTTGCTGGTGCAGTTCAGGCAGTCGTCTTCCGTGCCACCCGTATCGAGATTTTGGTAGAACAAGTTATAGCTGGCGTTAGCCGTACTGCCATTCAGGATGCCCGCCCCGCCATTGGGATTTGCTCTGTTACCGATGAATATGTTGTTGTTCGCCGTCACCAGGCTGGATAAGTAGTTGTAGATGGCGCCGCCATACAGTGCGGCAGAATTTCCGGAGAAGGTGCTGTTGGTCACTGTTAGCGCGCCAGAATCATTCATGATGGCACCGCCACTCAATGTCACGGAATTTCCAGAGAAGGTGCAGTTGTCCACCATCAGCGTCCCGAGGTTTTCAATTCCGCCTCCGTAGCTGCCAGAATTTCCAGAGAAAGTGCTGTCGCTCACCGTCAGAGTACCCAAACTGTAGATGGCGCCGCCATCGTTTGCAAAGTTCCCTTTGAAGACGCTACTGGTAACAGTCAGCGTACCAAAGTTATCGATTGCGCCTGCGTCGGTGGCAGAATTGCCATTGGCAAAGGTCAGCCCACGAATCGTCACTGCCCCGGATGAGATATTGAGAATCTGGCTGGCATTGTTGCCAGAGAGGGTGAGATTGCCAGCTCCTGGACCCAGGACATTCATGAATTGGGCGTTAATGGAGAGAGCATTGGACAACGTAATTGTTCCAGTAACATTTGCAGCGAAATCGATGTCCCCACCCCAGCCGGTTGCGTTCGCAGCTGTAATAGCCGCGCGCAGCGAGCCCGCGCCGGAGTCTGCCGTATTGGTCACCTCAAAGTAGTCGCTTTGCACGGGCCCCACATCCACGCCTCCGTTGCTGCATTTGGAGTTGGTCAGTGGAAATCCACGCTGGTCTGTCGTCACTCCGTTCGGAACATCCGCATAGAGTCCAGCGCAGATCGCCGGGCTGCCAAACCTGGGCAGCATGGTTTTAGTTGGCCCGCCATAAAACCCCAGCGGAAGCAGGTTGGGATTGCTGCCAGAGATCGCGTTGGTGTTGCTGGTGCATTTGTTGCAGTCATCTTCCGTTTGGCCTGCGTCAAGATTTTGATAGAAGAGGTTATAAGCGGCGTTGGCCGTGTTGCCGCCGTAGTTGTCGATGCTGGCCCCTCCTGCGGAACTTGCGGTATTGCCTGCAAAAATGTTGTTGTCCGCCACCAGCGTAGTCCCGGTGCTTTCCAGGAAGATGGCACCACCCCGATCTGCAGCGGAATTTCCGGAGAAATTGCTATTGCTAACCGTCAGCGCGCCATAGATGTCCAGGATTGCGCCTCCGTAGAAACCAGCGGAATTTCCGTAGAAGGTGCTGTTCGTCACCGTCAGTGTGCCGTTGCTAACAATGCCACCACCGTCTGGAGCGGAATTCTCGAAGAATGTGCTGTTGGTCACTGTCAGCGCCTTGTTGTTATAAATTGCGCCGCCCACACTGTTGACACCGGCGGCAGAATTTCCAGAGAAAGTGCTGTTGGTCACAGTCAGAGTTCCGTTGTAATTGAGGATGGCACCGCCGCCATAGAGAGATTTAGTGTATCCGTTAACGAGAGTCAGTCCGGAGATGGCCACTGTCCCGGATTGGATATAGAAAACCTGATAAGCATTGTTGCCGGAGATGGTGAGGGTGTTCGAGCCGGGCCCCGTTATCGTCACGCTTTGCGTGATGTTCGGCAGGGCGCTGGTCAGCGTGATCGTGCCGCTGAGTCCAGTGAGGCTGATCGTATTTCCAGCTGAACCGATGGCCGCCATAATGGCGGCACGAAGGGTACTGCAGGAGCTTCCCTCACATGTACCAGTCGTGTCCTCCAACGTTCCGACGTTGTATGTCGTAGCCGCCAGAACATTCGTGCCCGCGCACAAGGCCACGGCAATCGAGAGACTGAGGATCGAGCGCCACATTCCTGCCACACAAGTCGACTTCTTCCCTGCGCAATTTGAAACTTTTCTTAGAGAAGATATGGAAAGTATCGATACAAAATTTCGGCCAATCGCATCTTTTGTCACGGTGGTTTCCTTTTGGACTTTCCGCGTTCACTCTTGTGTGATTTCAATTCGTGCCCATGCAGGCGCTGAAACGTTCCACCAGCAAATCGTTACGGCGTGGCGAGTCACTTGGGTTTCGCGGCAGAAACAGAGAATTGCATAAGGATTTCAGGATGGCGGCAAACACCACCATCCGAACATTGATCTCCCTGCGTGTCAAGTTTGAAGGGTAGGCGAATTGAGGGAGATACGCGGCTGCCAATTTGCAGGATGGGTAGCGCCAGGTTTTGCTGCGGGAATTCAGGGGCCGGGCATCCCGCACCGGACCCGCGCTCATCGCGTATTAGTCGCAAACGGTGCCGAATTGAAGTCTGCCAACTGAAAAGCAAATTGCCGCGGCCTGCATCGTCGCGTGGGCAACTTGCCTGCACTACGGTGCGTGAAGAGTGATGCTGTGTGTGTCATATGGTCATGACGATGGCGAGACGGCCTATCAAAATCTACCGAGTTTCGCGAGGGTATAACCCAATCGTGAGATAAGTTTTTGAAACTCCGTGCTTTAGGGATATAATTTGCCAGATTATCCGGGAGGACGGTCTCTGCGCAGCTGATATTGACATCCGGACTCCGCACCTAGCTTTCAAGATCGAGGCATCCCTCGTATGTTCTCTCTGCAAGCGCTATCCGCCCTATTTGCATTTCGCAGTTTCCGCATCCTCCGAGTAGTGTTCGGAACCCTCCCGCTTCTTGCCTTTTTGAGCTTTGCCGACAACCCGTTGGCAGCCCAGGCCGGCTACTTCAATCCGGTGCAGACCTCATTAGGAAACGGCGGATTCGCCTTGCCCTGGGGTGTGGCTGTGGCCGGCAGTGGAGACATTTACGTTGCCGATACCTTTCACAACGCCATGAAGAGGATTGTGGCTGTCAACGGTCTGATTCCCGCTTCCCCGACCATCATTACGCTTGGCAGCGGATTTAATCGCCCGATGGGTCTGGCGGTGGACACGAGCGGAAATGTTTACGAGGCAGACAATAACACCGGCACCGTCAAGATGCTGGTTGCCGTCAACGGCGTTGTCCCCGCATCCCCTGTCATACAAACCCTCGCCACCGGTTTCAGCGCTCCAACTGGTGTGGCAGTGGATGCGAGCAGAAACGTATACGTAGCTGATTCCCACTTCCACGCAATCTACGAGATTCTTGCCGCAGGCGGCTACACCACTTTCCATATTCTGGGCAGCGGGTTCATCTCTCCAACAGGCGTTGCGGTCGACAGCAGCGGCAATGTGTATGTCGCCGACCAGGGCTCCTCCTCGATTTTCGAACTCACGGCTGCAAGCAGCTACGCGACGGCCGTTCCATTGGGAAGCGGTTTCAACACTCCCTTCGGAGTGACAGTTGACGGAAGCGCCAACGTTTACGTGGCTGACACGGGCAATGACTCCGTGAAAGAGATGCTCGCAATCGGTGGCGCGGTCCCGGCATCGCCCACCATAGTAACGGTGGCCAGCCTCCTGCCCCAGCCTTATGGGATAGCTGTCGACGGACACGGAAACGTCTTCACCTCTGCCATCAATGCGGACCTCATCGAACTGGCTACCAGCACCGTCAACTTTGGCCCAGTTGCGGTGGACACTGCGACTCCCCCGCAGGCAATTCTCACTTTCACATTTACTTCACCTGGCACGATCGACGCTCCCATAGTGTTTACCCAGGGCACGACGAACCAGGATTTTGCCGACACCAGCGCAGGCACCTGCACTACCAACGGGACCAGCCATCCTTACCTGATAGGCGACACCTGCACGGTGGCCGTGTCCTTCAAGCCAGCGTATCCTGGGCAGCGATCCGGTGAAGTGCAGATCACGGCCGGCGCCGCCATTCTAGGCAGCTTTTACCTGACCGGTATAGGTACGGGCCCGCAACTCATCTTCAATCCGTACAGCCTGATTGATATCGGCAATAATTCCTACGGTCCGGGCAACATGGTGCTCGACAGCAGCGGGAACATCTTCCTGGCAGATAACGGCAATAACGCAGTGGAAGAACTGACTGCGGCCAGCGGATACACCACCACCATCCAATTGGCACCCGCCACCTTTAATACAGCCAACGGCAACCTTCCCTCCGATGTTGCCCTGGATGGAGCCGGAAACCTATACGTATCCGACAGAGCCACGGAATCGATATATGAGCTCACTATTGCCAGCGGATACAACACGGTCATCACACTGGCCACAAACGTTGGACAGCCCTACGGCCTCGCTCTTGACTCCGCAGGAAATATATTTGTAGCAAGCAACAATCCGTCGGCAGACAGCGCGGTTTTTGAAATTCTCGCTGTCAATGGAAAGATCCCCGCGAACCCGGCAATTGTCCCTCTGGGCGGCAGCTACGCATTTTCGTTTGCCTCAGGCGTGGCTTTGGATTCCCTGGGAAATGTGTTTGTTTCAGATCAGGGTCACAATGCCATCGTCGAACTGACCGCATCCAGCAACTACACCACTGCCACTTTGATCGATTCAGGTTTTTCATTTGCGTCTGAGGGGCTCGCCTTCGATGCGCAGAATAACCTCTACGTTGCCGATACCTACAACCAGCAAGTGGAGGAGATATTCTCTTCCAGCGGCTACACCACAATGAACGTCCTCATCGGCGGCCTGGTTGGCTATCCAACCGGCATTGCCGTTGATCAAAGGAACAATGTCTTTGTTGGGCAGGGCGACGGCGGCATCCCTGTCTTCGAACTGAATTACGCTGACCCGCCATCGCTCAACTTCCTGGCGACTAGCGTCGGCAACACCAGCACCGACAGCCCGCAGACCGTCACGTACACGAACAACGGCAACGCTGAACTTGATTTCACCGCGCCAGCTCCCTACATCCCTCAACTCAGCTTTGTGATTGACGCGAGTTCGACCTGCCCGGTCGCACTCCCCATCAGTCTGGCCCCCGGCGTCTCCTGCACAGAAGCCGTTGACTTCAGGCCCACTGTGGGCGGGCCTCTGCTGGGCCAACTGATCACAACCGATAACAACTTAAACGTCAGCGGCGGCAGCCAGATCGTTCCACTAAGCGGCACCGGGCTTGGAGCTCCATCGCCCATCAACATTGTTCCGCCCACGCTGCCCGGCGGCACCGCTGGCGCGCCGTATAGCCAGACAGTCTCCGCTACTGGAGGGGCAAGCCCCTACACATTCGCCGTTATCAGCGGTTCAATTCCCGCTGGCCTCACGTTCCTCGGCGGTGTGCTTTCCGGTACGCCCACGGGGAACGGCACTTTCAACTTCACGGTACAGGGCGTGGACCATAACGGCACTACCGCGACAAGGGCATATAGCGTCTCCATTGCAATCCCGACGCAGACCATCACCTTCCCGCAACCCTCTTCTGCCGTGGACTACACATCGACCTCTCTGACAGCTACAGCCAGCTCCAGCTTGCCGGTCACTTATTCGGTCCTCAGCGGCCCAGGCTACATCGTCGGTTCAACGATCTACTACACGGGCGTAGGCACGGTGGTGGTCGAAGCAGATCAGGCGGGAGATATTACGAACTCGCCGGCGCTTCCCGTCCAGCGCTCTATTACTGTGACCGAGTTCTCACAACCGGTGGCCAGTACGTCCTCTACGCTTTCCGCGCTGGTCACGTTTACTACCGCCGGCACTCTCCAGAACGTACAGGCGCTCACGCAGGGAATACCAAATCTTGACTTCAATGCGGTCTCCGGCGGCACTTGCACTTTGAGTACGCACTACGCTATCGGGGCCAGCTGCATCGCTACGTTCACCTTCAAGCCGCAATATCCTGGCCAGCGCTATGGCGCGTTGCTGCTCACGGACGGCACCGGAAATATCCTGGCCACCAGCTATATTTTCGCGCTTGGCATCGGGCCGAAGATCAACTTCTATCCCGGTGCGCAGAGCGTCTTACAGTACGGCCTTTTTGACGCAGGGGATCTGAAATTAGATTCCAGCGGTAACATCTACTTCACCACAGGCTTCGACCACAATGTGTACAAAGAAACGCCTTCGGGAGGCGGCAGCTACACGCTAAGCTTAGTCGCCGGTGGCGCATCGTTCTTCCCCGGAGATGTGGCGGTTGATGGTGCGGGAAATCTTTACATCACAGACGTCTATGCACATCGGGTGGTCAGGGAGACGCCATCCGGCAGCGGCTATGTTCAGAGCACCATCTTAACCGGCTTCAGTCAGCCAGCCGGGATTGCAGTGGATGGCGTTGGGAATCTCTATGTCAGCGATGCAATAGACCTGAATGTTTACAAAGAGACGCTCTCACCCGGGGGCAGCTATACGCAGAGTACAGTTTTGAGCGGCTTGAATGACGGCGCTGGCGTTGCAGTAGATGGCAGCGGGTGTCTATACATCTTTTTCGATGGGCAACCCGCTGTGCTCAAAGAGACTCCCACCGGAAGTGGCTACGTTCAAAGCACCATTGGCAGCGGCCTGTTTACTCCCGGGGGCGTGGCTGTGGATGGAGTGGGAAATATATATGCCGTTAGTTATGGCCAACTGTGGATGGAAGCGCTGTCGGGCGGCAAATACACGGAAAGCTACATTACCGATGTTGGAAGCGCAAACGTCATTGCAGTGGATGACAGCGGAAATGTCTACGCCTCCGACTCCTCAAATGGACAGCTGATCAAGCTGGATGTCACTGACCCGCCCTCCTTCAGCTTCGGGACCCAACTGGATGGCACCGTCAGCGCACCGCAGTCCGTCGTGGTTGAGAACAACGGAAATGCCGCGCTGAATGCCGTAGCCCCGGGTCTCAGCATTGCCGCGAACTTCAGCCAGTCTGCCGGCTCGGGAAGTCCCGCCGATTGCACCGCTAGTCTCTCACTGGCTCCTGGAGCAAGCTGCAACCTCAGCATCGAGTTCGCGCCGGTTTCGCCAGCGAACGGTACCATCAACGGCTCAGCCAACCTGATTGACAATAATCTTAACGCCAGCCCCAGCGCCATACAGGTCATTCCCCTGCTCGGCACGGCGTCAGGCGTAGTGCCTACCGTTACCAATGTCAATCCAGATAGCGGCACTACCGCGGGAGGCACCGCGGTCACGATAACCGGCACTAACTTCACGGGCGCAACATCGGTAAGTTTCGGCTCTATCGGGGTATCCAGCTTCGTGGTGGTTAACTCGACCACCATTACGACGACCACTCCCGCGGAAGCTTCGGGCATTGTCGATGTCACGGTGACTACGCCGGGTGGAACCAGCGCAATGAACGCCGGCGATCAATACACTTACACGCAGTTTTTCTCGGCGGCCAACTCCACTCTTACTGCTGCGCCCACCACCACGGCTGCGGGCACAAGTTCCACCGTGACAGCCACTCTGCTTGACGGCGGCAACCTGCCGATTGTGGGCGCAACCGTCAACTTTAATACGACTGGCAGCGCAACACTTTCAAGCATTACTGTCACCAACGCAAGCGGTGTCGCTACAGCTTCGCTCACAGACACCGTGGCTGAAACGGTGACTGTGAGTGCAACCTCAGCGGCACCATACGCCGGAGTATTTACGCAGACGCCCAATGTTACATTCACGCCGGCCGCGCCCAGCAGTACTACATCCACGGTGATTGCCAACCCCACAACGCAGACTGCGGGTAGCAATTCAACGGTCACTGTGACCCTGCGAGATCAGTACGGCAATTCCATCTCTGGAACAACAGTCTCAGTCTCCGGCAATCACAGCTCTTCAGTCACCAACACATCCCCCACTACAAATTCCAGCGGTGTTGCCACCTTTACCGTAAAGGACCAGGTCGCCGAGCTTGACACTTTCAGCGCCACCGCAAGCAGCGTCGCGCTCGGCTCGGCAGCCGTGAACTTCACAGCAGGCTCTCCCGCGAGCGTCACCACCCTATCAGGTTCGTCGCAATCCACTCCAGTGAACACAGCCTTTGCAATCCCGCTGGTAGTCGTTGTCAAAGACACCTACGGCAACCCGGTTCCGAACATAACCGTGGCCGTACAGGCTCCCGTGTCGACCAGCCCCTCGGCCACGTTCAGCACCATTCCGCTGACCGGCAGCAACGGCCAAACCAGCTTTACCGCAACGGCGAACAGTCTCTACGGAGGCCCGTATAACGTGACTGCCGGCGCGGCGGGTGCATCTACTTCCGCCACCTTCGCGCTGACTAATCTGGCCGCAACGCAAACCATCAACTTTACCCAGCCCACTACGCCGGTCACGTATGGCATCGGAACCATAACGCTGGCTGCTTCGGCTTCTTCAGGGCTTCCGGTCACCTTCAGCATCGTGGCCGGTAACACGGCAACCGCCACTTTGGCGGGCAACCAACTCACCCTCACAAGCGCTGGTTCAATCACTGTTGCTGCCGATCAATCCGGCAACGGCACATACTCAGCCGCACCTGAGGTCGCGCGCACAATTCTTGTGAATCCTGCCACCCCTATACTCGCCTTCACGTCAATACCCGCACACACATATGGGGATGCGCCGTTCAGCATCGTAGCCACATCGGCCTCCAGCGGAGCTGTAACTTACGGAGTCTCATCAGGAGCAGCTTCGGCCGTGCCTGCTACTGGAGTAGTCACGCTTAGCGGTGCCGGCTCTGTGACTTTTACCGCTGTTCAGGCAGCTACGCAAAACTACACCACTGCCAATACGCAGACCACCATCGTTGTTGGCAGGCAGGCCTCCAAAACCACACTCGGAGCCAGTTCGACCAGCATCACTCCTATGCAATCCGTCACCCTCACGGCAACGGTCGCGCCAACAGTTCTTGGCTCGCCCACGCAACAGGTCATCTTCTTGGATGGCAGCACGCAACTCGGCTCAGCCGTTACGCTCAGCGGCGGGCAGGCGCAACTCGTAGTGCCCAGCATGCTTTCCGGCTCACACACCATCACCGCGACTTACAGCGGCGACGGTAACTTCCTTACCAGTGGATCTAACTCGATCGTCATCCAGGTTGCGCCGCTTGACTTTACCTTCTTTGCGACAGGAACAACCAACCAGACCGTAATCCCAGGATCGGCAGTCAGCTTTACTTTCGCACTGGCACCTCTCTACAACATCTATCCGGGATCTGCTTCATTCTCGGCTACAGGCGGACCAACGGGTGCTACGTATACCTTTAGTCCTGCCACAGTTACTGCCAATGGGGGTGCTCAGTCCATAGGGCTCAGCATCCAGACGTTACCTGAGTCAGCGCGCAACTCGACATCTGAAAGGCCCGGCCCGTTTGCGCCTGTTGCGTTTGCTGTGCTGTTGCCACTTCTTGGCCTGCGAAAGCTGCGCCGCAAGCTTGGCCGCGGTGCAAGCCTGATCCTGTTGCTCGCATCTTCGGCCCTTGCTGTCTCAAGCCTTGCAGGCTGTTCCCAGGGCGTTGGATTCTTCGGTCAGCCTGTTCAGAACTACACCGTGACCGTCACCGCCAGCAGCGGAGGTGTGCAACATAGCGCCACCGTCAACCTTCAAGTGCAGTAGCTTGAAAGCATAACCAGGAATGTGACTCGACATGCCCATTCGATTTCGCACTCGTAACCGGCTCTTCCCATCGCTTGCCCTTGTTCTAGCTGCCATGCTTTGTGCTCAAGGCAGTGCACAACAGGCTGTCGGAACCACAACCAACACCACAGTCCCCGCCTTTACCGTGGCAATCACCGGGAACGCCGTCGGAAGCAGCCTCATCACCACCCACGGCTTCTGGATGGAAGGCGGTACGGTGGAGATTTGCGGCTCCCTTCACAACGGCCTGGGAGATACGGCGAGTATCTCCGGTTACCACGCCGGAGACAGCGGCCATGGAGTCCCTGTGAACCTTATCGTGGCTACCTTTGGCCCTCGCTACAGTTTTGTCACTCATATTTATCATCACCCGATGATTCTTTTCGCGCAGGCATTGGTCGGCGAAGCCTTCGGCTTTGGCGGTCTCTACCCCACTCCTTCAGGCCCTACCCCAAGCGCGGATTCCCTGGCCTTTCAACCCGGAGGAGGAGCCGATATGCCTCTTACGCCGCACATTAGCCTTCGCGTGCTTCAGGTGGACTATCTCTACACGCGCCTTCCCAACTCCAGCCTGAATTATCAAAACAATTTGCGCGTCGGAGTCGGCATTGTCTTCCGCAAATCCGCGAAAGTAAAACAATAGCGAATGACCGATTTGCATAGAAACGCGGTTGAAGCAATATCTCAGCAAGAACCCAATCGACGGCCCCGGTTTTACTCTGCCCTCGACAGGCGGTAGTGGAAAGAGAACGTCGGGTTTCTATCCCTTGGATATTTCAGTACCCCTGGCGTTGCTGGGCTTATGCACGAAACAAGCCCCCAGCCAATCTATGTGTGCAATTTCTGCGATGGAGTCGCGGCTACGAATTCGGCAACAGCCATCCATCGCTGCATGTCAGCGAACCTGACGTCGCTCGCAGGCACGAGTGCGCGAGGGATGTGCCTGGATCTCAAGCAGAGTTGAGAGCTGCCAATTGGCAATAATGACGAGTGGTTTGTTTTCTCTACATTGATGCCGGTAAGGGGAAATCAGGCACGGTCTGGATAAAAATCAGGCAAAAATGATTTTGAGCCTTCATAAAAATATGATTCTAAAACTCTTTAGCTTTGGTGCCGGGAGGGGGGGTCGAACCCCCACGACCTTGCGATCGGCGGATTTTGAGTCCGCTGCGTCTGCCAGTTCCGCCATCCCGGCGCTCATTCCTCCGCACAAATCAATTTGTCCGTGCTGAGGCTGAAATACTTGCCAGCCATGCCTGCAAAACAACCTTCGATCTCAATCGAACGCAGTGCAGAAGGCCGCCTTTTGCATTGTACGATGATTGGACCTTTGCAGAAAAGTCTGACTGATCGCTGTCCCGCCAGCCATCCGACTCAACTGGCCTTGTAAGCCAATGCGATCAGACCGACTGCCAGCAGGTAGCAGGCGATCATGGCTCCAAGATAGAGTTTGGATTTGGCGCGCGCCCCGCGAAATTCATGCCAGGCAAAGACTCCCCAAAGGGTTGCGATCATGGGCGCGGATTGACCGATGGCGTAGGAGATCGGCAGGCCGACAAAGCCGCCGGCGACAAAGTTCAACACGGTGCCCGTTCCCCAGATTGCTCCTCCCAGCAGGCCCAGAGCGTGGTAGTTGGCTGGCGCACTGATGTACCCGGAGATCGAAACCGGCGTGCCTACCAGCGGCTTTCGCATGAGGATGGGATTGAAGACAAAGCAGCAGAGGAAGGCACCCAGCGTCATGCAGACCGCTGCCGTATAAGGGCTCAGGGCCCCCGGTGACACCAGCATGGACGGGTCAGGATGGTTGCCTTGTGTGGCCTTGGTAATGAGCGGTGCAAAGACCCCCATCAGCAGTCCCGATACGATGCAGACCAGGCTTCCCCGCATGGAAGTCACAACACCGCCAAGGCCGCGAGCGGCATAAGCCAGACCGACAAAGAGGATTGCTACCAGGGCCATCAGCACGCCTGCGCCAAGCAGGCCCGCGCTCCCTTGCGGGTGCAGAAGATAACTCATCGCGGTGCCTTCCACCAGGGCGATCCCGATGGCGAGCGGAAAGGCTACGGCCAGGCCTACCATGTCAATGCCCGCGGTGAGCAAAACATTGGCAATGTTGAAGATGAAACCGCCCGCGAGCGCATATAGAAGGCAAATTCCATCGGCCTGCCGCAGATTTTGCAGGAAGCTGTACGGTCCGCCACCCGCGCTGCCTAAAGTGAAGGCGAACAAAAGCGAGATCAGCAGGATGCCGACGGCATAATCCCAGTAGAAGAGTTCAAAGCGATAGTTTTTGGTGAGCTTGAAAGTATTGGCCCACGAACCCCAGCAGCAGGTGCATAGGATCGTCATCAAAAGGGCGGCGGTAAATGTGGCCGGCAGGAACATGATCTTCCAATCTCTCTTTTGTGGAGAGGAAGCCTGATTTCCGGGCTTCGAGTTGAACCAGTGCGCGAGTGGAGATGATCTTAGTCAGGCAGTAAGTCGGGTGTCAACGCGCTTTACGGGCACATATCTCTGGCGCATCGCCGGGAGGGCAAGCAGACAGGGAAGATGTCCGGTATTTATCGGGAAGGGAAGCCTCCATCGCTGGTGACAGCGTATGCATGGGGCGGACCGTACCGGCTTTCCACAGGCTATACACTTTCAGTCTGTTCCGGCCTGCTCCATGCCATCGGCGGCAAGACAGGTGCCGTGCGACAATGGAGGCAATAACGATGACTTCCGCCTCTTCTGCATCCGTACCCGCGCCCGTCGAAATTACTCCGCAGTTGCTTGCCCAGCACAGCATCACTCCGGATGAGTACAGTCGTATCTTCGCCGCCCTGGGACGTGTGCCATCCCTAACGGAACTGGGCATTTACAGCGTGATGTGGAGCGAGCACTGTTCTTACAAGTCCAGTCGCGTTCATCTCAAGCGGTTGCCCACCAAGAGCGAACTGGTGGTCCAGGGGCCTGGAGAAAACGCAGGAATTATCGACGTGGGAGACGGCTGGGCCTGTGCGTTCAAGATCGAATCGCACAATCATCCCAGTTATATTGAGCCATTTCAGGGCGCTGCAACCGGCGTGGGCGGCATTTTGCGGGACATTTTCACCATGGGAGCGCGTCCCTTGGCGGTGATGGACTCCCTGCGCTTTGGCACGATTGTCGAGACTCCGGAGCAGAGCGAAGAAGACCGCAAATTGGCCCACAAAAACCACTCCATTGTGGAGGGTGTGGTGGCCGGGGTTGCAGGGTATGGAAATTGCTTTGGCGTCCCCAACCTGGGCGGAGAAACCAAGTTCGAGGCCTGCTACAGCGGAAATCCTCTGGTGAACGCATTTGCGCTGGGCCTGGTTCGCAAAGACGAAATCTTCTACGGCAAGGCGTCCGGCACTGGCAACCCGGTGATCTATGTCGGTGCCAAGACGGGCCGGGATGGAATCCACGGCGCTACCATGGCCAGCGAAGAGTTTCACGAGGGCACAGAAGCCAAGCGACCGAACGTGCAGGTTGGCGACCCCTTTATGGAGAAGCTGCTGCTGGAGGCCTGCCTGGAGGCAATGAAGACGGGCGCTATCGTCGGCATCCAGGACATGGGAGCGGCAGGACTGACCTGTTCCACCTGCGAGATGGGCGCACGCGGCGGCGTAGGGCTCGACGTGGAACTGGACCTTGTTCCTCAGCGCGAAACCGGAATGAGTTCCTACGAGATCATGCTGTCTGAGAGCCAGGAGCGCATGTTGCTGGTGGCAGAGAGCGGTCGCGAAGGGGAAATCTTCAGTGTCTTTGAGAAGTGGGGCCTGGACGCCGTCATTGTAGGCACGGTCAAGCCTGAGCCGCGACTTCGTATCCGCCATCATGGCGTGCTGGTTGCCGATATTCCCAACGAGTCGCTTACCGATGATGCGCCGCTCTATCACCGCCCGGTTGGTGTCTGGAAGTCTCCGCTCCCGGTTGATGCGCCTTCAGCGGCACTCGCGGAGTTGTCTCGCGACCGCGATTACACGGCAGATATTAAGCAGCTCCTGGCCAGCTCAAACGTCTGTTCCAAGCGCTGGGTTCACGAGCAATACGACTCCATGGTGCAGACCAACACCTTGCAGGGCCCTGGCGGCGAAGCAGGCGTAATGCGCATCAAGGGAACCGGTACCGAGGGACATGAGCGCGGGCTGGCAATGGCTCTGGACGGCAACGGCCGATGGGCGTACCTCGATCCCAAACTTGGCGCTATGCATGCCGTGGCTGAGTCCGCGCGCAAGGTAGCCATGAGCGGCGCAAAACCGGTTGCCGCCACAAATTGCCTGAACTTCGGCAATCCGGAAAAGCCGGAGATTATGGCGCAGCTCTCCGCAGCCATTGATGGCATAGCGGAAGCCTGCACGGCTCTCGGCACGCCCATCACGGGCGGCAATGTTTCGCTTTACAACGAGACGCGCGGCGAGGGCATCTATCCAACGCCGGTGCTTGGAATCGTGGGCATTCTGGACGATGTAACCAAGGCTGTTCCCGCGCACTTCCAGCGCGCCGGTGATGCCATTTTGCTGGTATGGCCTGTTCCGAGAGGGGCAGATCCGGATCCAAGCCTTAAAGTGCCCGTGGATAATCGCGGTTTGCATTGGCAGGTGCCAGTTCCAGAGGTCGCTGTCGACGAAGCGATTACCGTACCTGAAGTCGTCGAAGAGCCCGATGCCGATGCTTCTGCAGCCTTGACCGCCTTCGGCTCGTCGGAATTTGCCAACGTAGTTCTTGGCCAGGTATGGGGAACGCCTCCGTCGCTGGATCTGGATGCCGAATCGGATCTGCACACACTGCTTGGAGTTCTGGCTCAGCGCAAACTGCTTCGTTCGGCCTGCGACATCTCCGACGGCGGCATCGCGGTAGCTCTGGCGCAGGCTGCGTTCACCGGCAGCATCGGTGCCAAAGTCGAGCAGGATCCTTCCCTCATGGTTCATCCCCTCTTCGGCCTCTTCGCTGAGCCGTCCTCGACGGTTCTGCTTACCGCGGACCCGAGTCATGTTTCGGCAATCGAGAAACTCGCTGGCGAGTACAACTTCCTGGTTGCGCGCATCGGCGCCACAGGCGGCAATCGCCTTGAGATTTCGGTCTATAGCGATACGCTGATCTCCGCGCCGCTGGAGGAACTTCGCAAGCCCTGGTACTCCGCACTTGAAGCCATACTGCACGATGAGGTTCCGGCATGACGCAGCGCTTCCTCCGCCTGCTCTTTCAGGGTGTAAACGGAGTTACGGATGAATCAGGCAGCCTCTTGCAGGCAACCAACCGCCGTGCCCCGTCCATGCTTTTTCCCGGCCAAAGTGTGGGAAGCCACAAAGCTTCTCTCCACGCCGATGCGGAAGACCCCAAGCTGCGTGAAGAGTGCGGAGTCGTTGCCATTCACGGCCATTCTGACGCGGCTCGCGAGGCTTATCTGGGTCTTTACGCGTTGCAGCATCGCGGCCAGGAGTCTGCCGGCATTGCCACGGCCGACGGTCAGCATTTGGCCAACATCAAGGGCATGGGGCTGGTCTCTGAAATTTTCACCGACGACGTCATCGCCAAGCTGCCCGGCCATATGGCGATCGGCCACACGCGCTACTCCACAACCGGGGATTCAGCACTGCTGAACGCGCAGCCCATCCGCGTGGATTCCACCAAGGGCCTCATCGCGATTGCGCACAACGGCAATCTGGTCAACCTAGGCAACATCCGCGCGCGGCTTGAGCGCGAAGGCGCTTACTTTCAAACCACTTCGGATTCAGAGATCATTGTCCAGCTCATCGCGCACTCCACGGCGCATACGCTGGTGGATGCCATCGCGGATTCGCTCTCCCAGGTGGACGGCGCATTTTCTATCGTGATGATGACGCGCGACCGCATCTTTGCAGCCCGCGATCCGCGCGGATTCCGGCCCCTATCCATGGGTCGAATCAAGAATAAAGACGCAGCGGATACGATATTCTTCGCCTCGGAATCCTGCGCGTTCGATCTGCTCCGCGCCGAGTACATCCGGGATGTTTTGCCCGGCGAGCTGGTGATGGTTACTGAGGACGGCGTGACAAGCCGTCAGTTTGCCGATGGCATTCCACAGTCCAGTTGCATCTTCGAGCATGTGTACTTTGCCCGCCCTGACAGCCGCATCTTCGGCCGCTGGGTGCAGGAGTCGCGCGACCAGATGGGCCGTCAGCTTGCGCGCGAGTCCGGCGTTCCTGCCGATGTGGTGGTGCCTGTTCCCGACTCCGGCGTGACTGCCGCGCTCGGCTATGCGGAAGAATCCGGAATCCCTTTTCGCTTCGGGCTGATCCGCAATCATTACGTTGGGCGAACCTTCATTGAGCCGGAGCAGAGAGTGCGCGACTTCGGCGTCCGGCTCAAGTTGAATCCCGTGCATAACCTTCTCGAAGGCAAGCGCGTAATACTCATCGACGATTCCATCATCCGCGGCACAACAAGCCGCAAGATTGTACGCATGGTGCGCGGTGCGGGCGCAACGGAAGTTCATCTGCGCATCAGTTGCCCGCCCACCGTTTCGCCCTGCTATTACGGAGTGGATACGCCCAGCAAGCGTGACCTCATCGCAGCCAATAACTCCATTGAAGAGATTCGCAAGTTTATTGAGGCCGATTCACTGGCCTATATCTCTCTGGATGGACTGCTGAATGCCTGCGCCGGCGAAAAGCCAGTCGGGTTCTGCACCGCCTGCTATACGGGGAACTATCCTACGCAGTGGGTGGATGTGGATGAGATTCTGCCAGCGAGCGCCACGCTATAAACGGCTCTCCAATTCACTCTGCTTAATCGCGCATATGAACTGGAGAACCATTGTGTTTTGCAGGTTTGCAGGGTACGCAGTCACTTACCCAACGTGGTTGTTATGCTTGTCGCGGTAGATGCGACGCGACTCCTGATTCTGCTGGTGGTTGAGGGTGCGCCGATCCTGTCTTGTCAGACGGCCGTTATCCTGTGCACGCATCCCTCGCTCCTCGCGATTGATGCCGCGTTCCTGCCGCTCCAGCCGCGCCGTTTCCCCTGCCGTAAGCTGGCCGCTGTGTACGCCCTGCGCAATGCGGTCCTGCTGGTTCTCTTTGCGCTGGTTGATGGTGGTGGACGCCGTTGCCGATTGCGCAACCATCAGCGCAGAACCTGCAAGTAACGCTGCAAATGCAAACTTTGAAAAAGTCATCGTGTTCTCTCCTCGGTTCTGGCAGCGCCTGTATTCTGTGCGTCCTGCCGCTCATATTCCATGAAACACAGCACTCGCAATTAGGTTGCGCTCGCGTGCAATTTAATTCCGCGCGTAAAAATGCCATGCATGAATCTCCGATGATTCCGCTGGCAGAAAAATCAGAGCAATTCCCTTGTACTTTCATACCCCCAAGCCGCATCATGTTCTCAACACCACAAACTTATCCATTCATCGAGGTAGCAAGAGCATGGGCACGGTCTCGCGCGATTTTCAGATATTTGCCAAACCCGCGGGTGCCGTCTGCAACCTCGGTTGCCACTACTGTTACTACCTGCAAAAAGAGGACCTGTACCCCGAGACGCGCCTGTTTCGCATGGCAGACGATGTGCTCGAGAACTACATTGTCCAGCAGATCTCCATTACCCCCGGCAACCTGATCCTTTTCTCCTGGCATGGCGGCGAATGTACCATCCTCGGACTCGCATATTTTCAGCGCATCGTAGAACTCCAACGCAAACATTGCCCAGCCGGCAAACAAATCTCCAACAGCATCCAGACCAACGGCGTTCTACTCGATGAAGAGTGGTGCAGTTTCTTTGCCGAGGAAAAATTCGGCGTTGGACTCAGCATTGACGGACCTGCCTATCTGCATGATGGCTACCGCGTTACCAAAGACCAGCACCCGACCCACCGCCAGGTCATGCGTGCCTACCGCATGCTCCGCCAGCACAAGATCAACGTCGATATTCTCTGCGTCGTCCATGCGCTCAACGTCCAGCATCCCCTCGATGTCTACCGCTTCTTCAAGGAGATAGGCGCGCAGTACCTCAGCTTTATTCCTCTCGTTGCGACGCAGGGCAACTGTGCAAACGGAATGGCCGAGCGCTCCGTCCCGCCCGAGGCATTCGGGAACTTCCTCTGCGCCATCTTTGATGAGTGGGTCCGCAACGACATGGGCCGTATCCTCATCCAGATATTTGAAGAAGCAGCCCGCCCCGCCTTCGGGCTTGACCATTCGCTCTGCATCTTCCGCCCCACCTGCGGCGATGTCCCCGTCATCGAGCACAACGGCGACTTTTATCAGTGCGACCACTTTGTTACGCCGGAAAACCGCCTCGGCAACATCCTCGAAACTCCGCTAGCCGAGATGATCGAGAGCCCCGCGCAATATGCCTTCGGGCGCGCCAAATCAGAAACCCTGCCGCGCTATTGCAAGACCTGCGATGTCCTCAACATGTGCAACGGCGGCTGCCCAAAGGATCGCATTGCGCTGACACCCGACGGCGAGCCCGGACTCAACTACCTCTGCGCCGGATATAAACGTTTTTTTCAGCACTGCCGCCCCTTCACGCATCGCATGGCAGACCTGCACTGGGCCGGCCAACAGCCTGAGATGCTCATGGACCAGCTCCGCGCCGAGCGAGCCGAATCCCGCCTTAAAGCCGGCCGTAACGACCCCTGCCCATGCGGCAGCGGACGCAAATTCAAAAAATGCTGTCTCACTATTTGACGCGAAGGCCGGACGGCACTATTCTTATCAGCAAATTCCAACGCCCCATTTGTATGTAGCTGTATCTTCATGTCGTTCGAACACCGAAAGAGAGAAGCCATCATGGATTTCGATCGTGCAATTGAAAAGGCCGTAAACCGCAGAGATTTCATCACCGGCACCACAGCCGGACTCGTCGGTGCGCTCACGCTCGGCGCATCCGCGCAGGCGCAGCAAGCCGCTCCGCCCGCCGCCGCAGCCGGTGCGCCGCCGCAACCTGCCGTTCCCATGACGCCGGGAAGGGTCACCTACAAAGCCATTGAGGGCGACACGATTCAGATCAAGGGACATCAAGGCGACATGATCGATGCCTACATGGCCCGCCCCGCCGGTCCCGGCAAGTTCCCCGGCGTGGTAGTCGTGCACCACATGCCCGGATGGGATGAGCCAACCATCGAGATCACCCGTCGCTTTGCCCAGCACGGCTACGCTGCCATCTGTCCCAACCTGCACTTCCGCGAAGGCAAATCCACGCCCGAGGCCAACTCCGCCAGCATCACCGCCCACGGCGGCATGCCCGATGTCCGCACCATGGGCGACGTGGAAGGCGCAATCCGCCACATCCGCTCCCTGCGTTACATGACCGGCAAGGTTGGCATCATCGGCTACTGCTCCGGCGGACGCCAGGTATACCTCGCCGCCTGCACTCTCAAGGGAATCGACGCAGCGGTCGCCTGTTATCCCGGCGGTGTTGGAGCCGGAAACGCGGGCCTTACCCCCGCCATGCCCATTGACCCCATCGACCTCACCAAAGACCTCAGCTGCCCGTTGATGGGAATCTTTGGCAAAGAAGACAAGCGCCCCTCGCCCGAACACGCCGCCAAGATTGAAGCCGAACTCAAGCGGTTCAACAAGACCTACGAGATTCACTCCTTCGAAAACGCCGGCCACTCCATCTTTGCCACAAACCGTGTCGACTACCGCCCGCTGGCCGCCAACGAAGGCTGGATCGACATCTTCAACTGGTACCAGAAGCACCTGGCCTAGTTCGCATAGTCACAGACAACACGACCGTGTGATTTTATAATCCAGCCCATCAAACAGTGTGGCCCAGGTCTCGATACCGAGACCTGGGCCACTGCTTGTCTGCGCGTAAATACTGATACTCCGAGCATCCGTTTTAAAGTAATCACAAGGGCAGGGAACTACGAACCCGAACGACCCGAGTTTGCCCTGACAGCTAACGCCCTTTCGCACCCAGACGCACCAGCACTCCAATCCGTCCCACGCGCCCTGACCCCGTCGTTGCCGTCGCAGCGGCTCCCCCCGTCTTCGATATCTCAATCGAGCGATCCAGCAAATTCTCTCCCGATCCAAACACTTCAAACCGGCTGCCGAACTCATGCGAAGCATACGCATCCAGCCGGAAGTATCCGTGCAGAAGAAGATTCGTTGAGTTCAGGTCGTCATCAAACATGCGCCCGCTCAACCTGCTGTTCAAACTCACCGTACCCAGCGAAGGCTTATATGCGCGCACATTCAGCGTTGCCATATTGCGCGCCACTTCAGGGATCCAGTTGCCGTTATCCTGCGAGCTATGGGCAACCGTCGCGCGCGCGTACTGATACCCACCGTCTGCAAACAACCAACGTAACGGGTTTAGCTCGTAATCAACTGAGATTCCGCGACTTTCAATTCGTCCCAGGTTCTGCCGCGTAAGCAGTGTTGCGGAATTTGATACCGCAACAATCGGACGACTCACTTCGGTAAAAAAGTAACTTGCCCGCACCGTGCCCCATGGCCGCTCGCTTGCGATGCCTGCTTCTCCTCCGGTCGCGCGTTCGCTCAGCAGGCTGAAGTTGGGTCGTGTCGTTTGGCTGCCCACCGTCGTGGTGCGGTAAAGCTCGTTGGGAGAAGGCGAGCGAAAGGCGCGAAACCCTGACATGGAAACCGCCCAGTGCTCACCCAACTTCCGCGAAATACCAATGCGCGGATCAAACGGACGCTCATCGCGGTGTGTAGGCTGTGTCGCGCTCGGCACCCATGCCCCGCCGCTGTACGTCAACGACCGCCCATCATAATTCTGAAACCAGTCCATGCGCCCCGATGCCGTCAGCGTCCATCCCTTGCGAATCCACATTGCCTCAACATAAGCCGCGGAGTCGCGCTGGTGATCACGCAGATTCGTAAGAGTCGTAGACGAACCATAGCTCTGTTCCCGATCCCACACCCGCACATCGTGCACATCGGCACCCGACACCAGCACCAGACCCGCGCCCAGAGGCTGATTCCAATGCAGCGCCCCACCCAGTTCGTTATCCGGCACCAGGGAATATTTCGTCAGAGACTCGCCGCAGCGGTAGGTGCAGGATGGAAGTCCAAAGCTCGTCCCAACATTGGAAACGCCGGTGAACGTCTGTTGATACCGCTCCCGCGATCCGTACAGTCGCAGCCCTACTGTAGCCGCGTTTGCCCCGGTCCAGTCCGCGCCCGTGGCATAGCGCACCAGCCGCGTCTTGTTGTACTGGAGAATTGTCCCATTGTGCCGCGAATCCTGGTAGCCGCTGCTCCGTGCAAATAACCGCAGCCCGCCCGCCTCGCGCTCCAAATCAATCAATGCGTTCTGGCTGTGGACATTGCTCGGCTGGTCCACAGGCCCGCGCTGCGCTGCAGCCTCCTGAATATACCCATCCGTCCCAATGAGCCCGCCCGCAATCAACGCCCCATACGCACCGCGCTTGCCCTGCGCCATCATGCTCTCGTCGAACGTGCCCTGTCCGCCGTACGTCGTGCTCACTTCCAACGCATCGCCCGTTGGCCGCACTGGAATCATGTTCACCACGCCGCCAATCGCGCTCGACCCATACAGATCGCTCGCACCTCCGCGCACCAGCTGCACACTCTTGATTGCCAGCTCAGGCTGTTCCTGCCAGTGAATCCAACTCCCCAGCGGGTCGTTCAGCGGCACATCGTCCGCCGTCACCAGCGTCCGGCTCGCGCTCGTCGATCCAAGCCCGCGCAGGCTCACGCCCTGCGAACTCGGATTCGCCACCAGCGAACTTGATCTGCGAAACGTCTCCACACCCGGCAACATGCGCAGCTTCCCGTCCAGCGTCACCGCGGGCATCTGTTGCAGCGCCTGCTCAGCCAGCAGCCGCGTTGTCGCCGGACTTTCCAACTCGCCCATCGGCGTCCGATACGCCGTCACCGTCACCTGCTCCACCTCGGAAGCAAGTTCCAGCCGCACAGTTGTCGAGCCATTCAACGCCAGCGTCTGCTCTTTAAATCCCGATGCTGTTACATGAACCGTGCAAGGCGTCGCACATTCCACAGTCACTGTGCCTGTGTCGCTCGTCTTGCCCAGCACCTTGCCTGCGTCGTTCGCCACTGTTGCGCCGCTTATCGCCGCGCCGCTCGAATCTTCCACGGTCACAGGGAGGGTGCCCGCAACCTGCGCGTTAAGCGTCGCGCACTGCGTCAGGGCCGCCAGCGCAAGCGCGCCACAAATTACTTTCCACTTTATACAATGCATTGCGAATTCCTTGGGGAGCAGGGATGAGATTATCCACCAATTGTGACACGCTTAACCCTGTGCGCGGGTCAAGAAAATCGGGCGCAATCTCGCTGAGAGGAACCAGCACAAACGCCCTATCTTCCAGACGTGGATGGGGAATCACAAGACCCACTTCGTTGAGCAGAAAATCGGCATACAGCAAAATATCCAGGTCC
>Ga0364860_10482_pt1 | contig 24213 bp, 11 predicted proteins | sample ExccelAu500001D4_FD_206916 | JGI IMG/M metagenome (GOLD analysis project Ga0364860, IMG submission 206916) | Enriched cells from Trout Bog Lake Hypolimnion, Wisconsin, USA - BchlTB.Aug20.5000.01 .D4 | ecosystem: Environmental > Aquatic > Freshwater > Lake > Hypolimnion/Profundal zone | place: USA... | reverse complement strand
GAAAATTATTCCTCAGGCTGAAATTGGCAGTGATAGTATAAAGTTTTTTCAGGAAGGTTATTCTTCCAAAAGCTGGACCAAAGCAACTGTACCCGGAGCTGTCTTTACCTCTTATGTTGATGCCGGTAAAGAGAAAGACCCCAATTGGGGGGATAATATTTACCAGGTAGATCAATCTAAATATAATCGTAATTTTTGGTACAGAACAGAATTTGTAAGTCCAGAAATGAATGGTGAAAAAATATGGTTAAACTTTGAAGGGATTAACAGAAAAGGGGAGATTTTTTTAAATGGTGTAAGATTGGGTATGCTGGATGGTTTTATGGAAAGAGGAAATTATGATATTACTAATCTTATTAAAAAATCAGGAAATAATGTATTGTCAGTATTGGTGTACTGGCCAACAAAACCTATAGCTAATCATGCCAGTCCTACTTATATCTCTAGTGATGGATGGGATTGGATGCCTTCTGTTCCCGGATTATTGCAGGGGATTACAGAGGATGTTTACCTGACCAGAACTGGTAAAGTACAGATTAATGATCCCTGGATCATTACCAATTTAATTTCAAAACAGGAAGCTGATGTTTCCCTTAAACTTGAATTAAAAAATAGTTCTGACAAAGAAGAAAACGGAATACTTACTGCAGTGATTAATCCGGGTAATATTAAAATGGAGCAACCTGTAAAATTAAATGTTAATCAGACACAGGAATTGATATTCAATACAGAGTGGTTTAAACAATTAAAAATTAAAAATCCATTGTTATGGTGGCCCAATGGTTATGGAGACCCGAATTTGTATACCTGTGATTTGAAATATACCAGTAATGGTAAAGTGTATGATCAGAAACAAATAAAATTCGGGATTAAAAAATACAGTTATGATACTATTGGTGGTGTGTTGCATATAAAAATTAACGGGGAAAAAATATTTGTAAAAGGAGGTAATTGGGGAATGAGTGAATATATGTTGCGTTGCAGGGGAGCAGAATATGATTTGAAAGTGAAGTTGCACCGTGATATGAATTTTAATATGATCAGAAACTGGATTGGTTCAGTTACCGATGAAGAATTTTACGATGCCTGTGATAAATATGGCATTATGGTATGGGATGATTTTTGGTTGAATTCGCATCCTAATTTACCTGATGATATTTTTGCGTTTAATAAAAATGCAGTTGAAAAAATAAAACGTTTCCGTAATCATCCTTCTATTGCGGTGTGGTGCGGCGACAATGAAGGGTATCCTTTGCCACCTTTAAATAACTGGCTGAAAGAAAATGTAAAAACATTCGATGCAGGTGAAAGATTGTATCAGCCTAATTCTCATGCAGATGCGCTTACAGGTAGTGGTCCCTGGACCAATGCAATTCCCAGTTGGTATTTTACAAAATATCCGGGAGGTTTTGGAGGGGATCCTGGTTGGGGTTTTCGTACTGAAATAGGAACTGCTGTATTTACCAATTTTGAAAGTTTCAAAAGGTTTATGCCTGATTCGAATTGGTGGCCAAGAAATCAAATGTGGGATAAGCATTTCTTTGGCCCCTCAGCTGGTAATGGAGGACCTGACCGTTATTTTTCCACTATTAAAAGCAGTTATGGAGAGGCAAGTGGTATTGAAGATTTTTGCAGGAAAGCTCAACTATTAAATATCGAAACTAATAAAGCATTATTTGAAGGATGGCAACATTTTATGTGGAATGATGCATCAGGAGTAATGTTATGGATGAGCCAATCTGCCTACCCTTCTTTTGTGTGGCAAACCTATGATTATTATTATGATTTAAATGGAGCTTATTGGGGAGTGAAAAAAGCTTGTGAGCCGGTCCATATTCAATGGAGCTGTGCAGATAATACAGTAAAAATATCCAATACAACACTGAAGAGTCTGGAACATCTTAATGCAGAAGCCCTGGTTTATAATTCAGATGGAAAGCAGGTTAATAAATATGCAATGCATGCAATTGTAGATGCAAAAGCTAATTCGGTTTCCCCATGTTTCTCCCTTCAGTTCAAAACTAATAATGCAATACCTTGTAAAGGTGCAGTAGCATCTTCCGTATCTGCTGATGCAGCAGGGGCAATGGCAATAGCTGATGGTAATAATGGAACAAGGTGGAGCAGCAATTATACCGACAATGAATGGGTATGTGAAGATCTTGGGGTGGAAAAAGAGATTTCATCTGTAATACTGAATTGGGAATCTGCTTATGCGCAGGCATATAAATTGCAGGTATCAACAGATGCTGTTTCCTGGAAAGATGTGTATGTAACTGACAAAGGTAATGGTGGAACTGAACACATTACTTTTTCAAATGTGAGTGCAAGATATGTGAAAATGCAAGGAATTAAACGAGCCACACAATGGGGTTACTCATTATATGAAATGGAAGTGTATGGGTCCAGTCCTGTAAAAGCTAAATCTGATTTAACAGATATTCATTTTATTAAGTTGTTGCTTAGAGACGATAACAGTAAACTGCTTTCTGAAAATGTCTATTGGAGAAGTTTAAATCTGACAGATTATACAGCTTTGAACAAAATGGGGAAGGCGAAAGTTAAAAGCACTTCTGTACTTGAACAACGAGGTGATCAATCTGTGATTATAGCTACCATTACCAATATCTCTGATATTCCGGCAGTTGCTATTCATGTGCAAGCCTTAAAAGCATTAGACAATGAAAGAATTTTACCAGCCTTTATGAATGATAATTATTTTACACTGATGAAAAATGAATCCAAAAAGATAGAAATAATTTTTGATAAAGTTTTATTGAAAGAGGGGAAATATAAGTTGCTTGTTGAACCTTATAATAATAAATAATTCCGGGTTTAGTCTAATCAGATTTATATGTAAAATTTAAAACACATTAATATGAACAATAGAATAAAAATTTTCTTTGTACTGAGTTTACTTGTCATTTTTAAAATGGCTCATGCCCAGGAGTTAATCCCATTTCAGCAAAAGGAGCGTGTTGCATTTATTGGAAATAGTATTACTGATGGTGGTCACTATCATTCTTATATCTGGTTGTATTATATGACCCATTTTCCATCAAGAAGAATTGACATATTTAATGCAGGTATTGGGGGAGATGTGGCAGAGCAAATTTATAATCGATTAGATGATGATGTATTCTCTAAAAAGCCTTCTACGATTACTTTGACTTTCGGAATGAATGATACGAAATATTATGAGTTCTTATGGGCTAATCCTGATTCATCTGCAAGAGCAAATATTCAAAAATCCTATCAGAGTTTTTTAAAAATAGAAAAAAGGCTTAAGGAATTTCAAGGGAAGGTTATATTGATAGCTTCCTCTCCATATGATGATGTGTCTAAAATTAAAAATGTTTCATTTCATGGGAAAAATAAAGCCATGTTGAAAATTGCGGATTTGCAGCAACAGTCGGCTCAAAAAAATAACTGGGGATTTGTGGATTTCAATCGGCCAATTACAGCCATTAATGTAAACATGCAAAAGCAGGATACTTTGTTTACTTTATGCGGAACAGACCGTATTCATCCCGGAAATGACGGACATATGGTAATGGCTTATCTTTTTTTAAAAGCACAGGGGCTGTCGGGAAAAAAAGTTGCTGATATTTCTATTGATTATACTACTAAAAAATTGGATAAATCGGATAATTGTAAAGTACAGCATCTATCATTTGAAAACAATTCTATTGGATTTGAATATGATGCCAATTCACTTCCTTATCCTGTTGATACTATTGCCAGAGGATGGGGATCAACCAGAAAACAATCCGATGCATTGGAACTTGTTCCTTTCACTACTGAATTTAACCAGGAATTGATCAGTATAAAAGGACTTGAATCTGCAGAAAAGTACCAAATGATGATAGATGGATTGGAAATTGGGAAATGGACTGGTTCAGATTTTGAAAGAGGAATTAATCTTGCTGAAAATAGCAATACACCACAATTCCAGCAGTCACTTGCCATTTTGCATATTAATGAAGAAAGATGGGAACTTGAGAAAAAACTACGCAACTATTATTGGATGGAGTACTCCATATTAAGTCCGTTAGGATTGAAATTTAAGGATGATGCAAAGACTATGGATACCCTGAAAATACTTGCAAAAAACAATGGTTTTATTAATGGTAATTTAGATAATTATTCTAATTCGAGATTTAAGTTAGTAAGAGATGCCTGGCAAAAAGAAATTGATGCGTTGGTGAATGAAATTTATTCCATTAATATTCCTAAAAAACATCTGTTCCAGATCAAAAAGGTAAGCTGAAAAAATATATGAAAAACTAAAATATTGATAAAATATTTTGCCCAATTAAAAATCTATTTAATTGGGTTTTTAGATGGGGGTAAGTAACATGCAGGGGTACTTATAGTTGAGTGATTCAATATTTATCTTTCTAACATTTCTCAAGTCATGGTTTTGAAAAATTGTATTAACCAAAGTAGTTATTTAATTATAATAGGACTGTTTATATTTATAACCGGGTTTTCGGTAAAAAGCACTGCACAACCAGCTTATTTTATAGATGGTTATCATGGAGGAGTATACGGACATTATCCTTTAGGTTTCACCAGATTTATAGTAGATCAGTTGAAAGAAAACCCCGATTGGAAAATAAATCTTGAAATTGAACCTGAAACATGGGATACAGTATTAGTAAACGAACCTATCGCATTGAAAGAAATGCAACGACTTTTTTATGAACAACCTGCAACTGGCAGCATTGAATTTGTTAATCCTGCCTATGGTCAGAGTTATATGTTTAATATTTCCGGGGAGAGTATCATCAGACAATTCTCTTATGGTATCAAAAAAATTAAACATTATTTTCCAACTGCTGTTTTTTCTACCTATTCTTCTGAAGAACCTTGTTTTACCAGTGCATTACCACAGATTCTAAGTTCTTTTGGTTTTAAGTATGCGTCATTAAAAAACCCAAATACCTGTTGGGGAGGATATACAAGGGCTTATGGTGGAGAAATAATAAATTGGATAGGGCCTGATGGTAGTAAATTACGTACTTCTCCAAGATATGCAATGGAAGGATTTGTAAAGAATTCAACCTGGCAAACTATGGGATGGTCAAATGCTAACACCTACATTAAAGCTGCTTTCAGCTATGGAATTAAGCATCCGGTAGCCATGACATTTCAGGATGCTGGATGGAAATATGGCCCATGGCTAAAAAGCCAGTCTGCTAATGGTTATCAACCTACAAAGTATACTACCTGGAGCAATTATTTTAAAAATGTAACAGCATCATCAATTGGGAAAGATTGGCATTTTTCACAGGAAGATGTTTTAGTAAGCCTGATATGGGGATCTCAAATTTTACAGCAACTGGCTCAGGAAGTTAGAATCTCAGAGAATAAGTTAGTGATGAGTGAAAAGATTGCTTCATTAGCTGGAATTTTTCAAAACCAGTCCTGGCCCAAAGAGGCTTTTGATGAAGCCTGGCGTTGTTTATTATTATCTCAGCATCATGATTGCTGGATTGTCCCTTATAACGAAAATAGAGGTAAAACATGGGCAGAAAGGGTGAAAATATGGACTGATACAACTAATTCCATTTGTACTACCATACTAAATGCATGTAATCAAATGCCCTTGAACTCACGAACCGGAAATTCATCTTTCATAAAAGTTTATAATACCACGGGCACTGTAAGAAATGAATTTGTAAAAATAGCATTGGATCAAAAGTCCCAAAATCAGGAATGGAGTATTGTAAATGAAAAAAATGAGCAAGTTTTATCTCAGATTGTTAATAACCGGAATGCTGGTGAAAGTTATTTGGTTTTCAAGGCAAAAGTGCCTGCAATGGGATTTTCCGGCTATCGGTTACTCCATATAAAAAGCAATCCAGCATCCGGAGCATTTGTTACCGTGTTAAATAATGGGGATGTTTTAATGGAAACAGATTTATACAGAATTGTATTAGATAAAAACAAAGGTGGATCTTTTAAAAGTTTTATACTTAAAACTCAAAATAACATAGAGTTGATTGCTGAAGATAAGGATATCCGCTTTAATGCATTAAGAGGTAATTTTTATAATAATGGTGGTATACATGCAAGTTCTGAACATCCGGCAACGATTAATGTGATAGATAATGGCCCTCAGATGATTAAAGTTGAAGTTACAGGTGAAATTGTGGCTCAACCTTTTAAACAAACAGTAATTCTGTATTATGGGGAGAAAAGAATTGATTGTAATCTGACTATTAATTGGAAGCAGGATATTGGCATTGGAAGTGGTTATAAACAATTCGGTGGTTTGGAGGCTAAAGATGTGCAAAAACCTTTTTATAATGATAGTTTGAAATTGCTGGTTTTATTACCGGTAAATATAACATCCGCTAAGATTTATAAAGATGCTCCTTTTGATGTAACAGAAAGCAAGTTGAATAATACTTTTTTCACTACCTGGGACAGTATAAAAAATAATATTATTTTAAACTGGGTTGATATTTATGATGTTAAAAATAAAGTTGGCCTGGCATTGTTTACAGATCATACTACTACCTATACTTATGGTCCTGACTTTCCACTGGGTTTAAATGTTCAATATTCAGGTTCAGGTCTTTGGGGCCGGAGTCATTCCATAACGGGTCCAACTTCAATAAATTACGCAATAGTGCCTCATTCTGGTAAATGGGATGAGAGTGCTATCTCTACAGCATCGGTTAACTGGAATGAACCTTTGCAGGTTTTTTATTCTGCTAAAACCATTGGACTTGAAAAGTCATTGGTGGATGTTTCAGAAACCGGTCTTCAGATTACAACAACATATATGGATGGAGAGGATTTGATCATAAGATTCTTTAATGCAGAAGGGGATGATACCGTAAAAAAAATAAATATTGGGGTTAAAGCAGATAAAATAGAGCTTATTGAACTGGATGGAAGGATTAGAAGCGATCTGAAAATTCAGAAGGAAGGAAATCAGTACTATATAGGCCTTGAAATTCCTCGTTTTGGCATACGGACCATTAGGGTTGTACATTGCAAGCCAATTAAATAATTTCGGTAAATAGAGTAATAGGCCGGAGGTTCATGAAAATGTTTAAAGCTAAATAAAAGAGATGATCATGTTTTTAGAAATATATTTTGAATAAGAATAGGGGAAAAGATAAGTAGACGGGACTTATAATAGTTGATGCTTGTTTTTATTTTACCAGCGTGTTAAATAAAAAAACAAGCTGCTGAAAATCAGATAAATTAAACCATTACTAACATATGAAAAAATGCAATGTTTTTGTAACGTTAATTGCTATTGTTTTTATTACTGGTTCGTGCCAGAAAAACGGGTTTTTAGATCCAACGGTTACAACAAGTTTAAATGTAACTACTACTTTTTCTGATAGTGCCAACTCAATGGCTTTTTTAAACAATATTTATACTTCAATAGGATTTGCAGTTGATCCAAAGCGATTTAGTGGCAGTGGGTTTGCTGCCGGACTGGATGCTTCCTGTGATGAAGCTGAAGGCCCTTCAGCTTCCAGCACTAATGGATTTATTGAGTTTGCTACCGGATCAGTAAATCCTACCATTGTACCTGACGATGCATGGAGTAATTCCTATTCGAATATCCGTGCAGTCAATCAGTTTTTAAAGTACCTTCCTGTAATTCCATTTTCACCCAGTTTGAAACTGGAGACTAAATCTGAAGCCAGATTTTTAAGGGCTTGGTACTATGCAATTTTAGTGCAGCATTATGGTGGCGTTCCACTTATTGGAGATACCATATTTGCTGCTACTGATAATATGAATCTTAAAAGAAACTCATTTCGCCAGTGTGTTAATTATATTTTAGCTGAATGTGATACTGCTGCGCAAAATTTACCGATAGTTCAGATTGGATCTATGTATGGTAGGGTTAGTAAGGGTAGTTGTTTGGCATTAAAATCGAGAGTATTACTTTTCGCAGCCAGTCCTCTTTTTAATAATGGAGGGGCTAATCCGGGTAATGCAAATGGTTTAGATTCTATTGTTGCTTATCCTGACTCAGATCCTAACAGATGGAAACTAGCAGCTGATGCTGCAGCTGCTGTGATTGGATTAAATGCTTACCAATTATTTATTGACTCTACAAGCATCTCCGGTGCACCTGGTTATGGATTTCAGGAGTTGTTTACGCAAAGATATAATACAGAATATATTTTACCCAGGATGATGAGTTCTAATAAATATCTGGAACAAATTTGGGATGTCCCTTCCAGAGGTGGCTCTGGCGGACCGTTTCCTTACCAGGAGTTAGTGGATGCTTTTCCTATGTCAAATGGCAAACTGATTACAGATCCTACTTCCGGTTATGATCCTAATAATCCATATCAGAACAGGGATCCACGACTTAATTATTCTATTATTCATGATTCAACGCTAAGAACCACTTTTGGGTCTAATCAGCCCAGCCCTGTAACCCTTTTTTGGAATACCAATGTAACACCTGCAGTAGCAGCCAGCGGAGATGCGGTTTATAAGGGTACACCTACAGGCCTTTATATTTTCAAGATGATGGATCCAGCAGTAATTAATAATGGGTTGGGGGGATCTTCACGTTGTTTACCATTAATACGTTATGCAGAAATACTTTTAAATTATGCAGAAGCTACCAATGAATTTACAGGGCCTACAACAAATGTTTATAAAGCTGTGGAAGCCATACGACAAAGAGCAGGATTAAGGCCCTATCAATTGAGCCAGGGTTTAACACAACAGGAAATGCAGACCGTCATTCGCAATGAAAGAAGAATTGAATTGGCTTATGAAGGGTTTAGGTTTTTTGATGTAAGACGCTGGATGATTGCCGATGTTACTGACAATCAGCAAATGCATGGAGTGGAAGTTGACAGGGGGAGTACAGTAATATATAAAATATTTAATGTCAGAAAACACAATTTTACTAAGTCAATGTACTTATGGCCACTTCCACTAAAAGAAATTGCGAAATCAACCAATTTATTGCAAAATCCTCTTTATTAGATATTTCTAAGTTAAAATAGGGTTACAAATAATAAAATATGAAAAAAATAATATTCATTTTGCTTATACTTTTAAATGCCGGATTATTCTCCTGTAAAACTGAAAAGATAACAGTCCCAAGTGAACCTTTGAAAAATGTAAACGGCAGTTGGAAAATAATAGCCGCAACAAGAAATGGTGAAGACCTTACTACCAGATTTGACTTTTCTCAATTCCGGTTAAATTTATCGGATAGTACCTACACAATTGACAGCCTGGTTCCTTTTATTGTGAATAAAAGCGGTAAATGGCATTTTGATGATCCGGTATATCCATTCTCCATATATTTTAAGCAAATGGACAGTACAACCAAAATATCACCGATTCTGTATCCTGTAGTCAATGGCCAAAGAAATATTATCATGACATTGAGTCCGGGTTGTAGTTTAATAACTTATCAGTATTCCTTGCAAAAGGCGAATTAATAAATTATTCCATAGGAAAAAAAATAAAAATGAGCAGTTCAAAAAACAAAAATAAATACAGATATATCTGGAAAATATTTGCAGCATTACTGGTTTTAGTGATAGTAAGTTGTAGTATTACAATTGATAGTATCGATCAGCCTGCCAGTGTTAATGGAGGCCAAATCCTGCCAGTAACTTTAAATGTAACATTGAATACAAATAGTGGACAAACCAACCGGTTTATGGTTGCAGTTTTGGTTCCTACAGCCTGGAAAGTCAGTAGTAATTCTGTTGTTAGTTTTACCAGTGATATTACATCTGGTCCTCAGTCAATGTCAGTTATTCCAGCCGGTACAGCAGCTCCTCAGGGCAATGGTCTTGACTGGCCCACTTTGCTGGCAACTAAAATTGGAAACGGAGGAAATTTACTGAGCGGATGGGAATGGGTAGCATTTTATTCTAATGCTTCTTATACGGTAGGTTCAAATGCAACCATACATATCACGGTGAATATTCAGATAAAAGTTAGTAATGATAATTTATTATTTAAACTGGGCTATGTTGTTGGTAATGATTCAAATGGATTATCTGATGCACAATATTACAATGCATTTTTTTCCGGTAATTGTTTTTCAGTAATTGGAACTGGTGATTTGATTGATTTTTGCAACCCACAGATATCAACTGTTGAACCACGTACATCACTGGAAAATGATATTGTAACTATTTCTTATGATGGCGGTGTTACTTCAACCATACTGGATAATGCCTCCCAAATTTATTTATGTGCAACGGGAATACTATCTGATGGTTCCAGTATAACTGTTTGTGCTCCTAACGGCCAGACAGTGATGAGCTCGTTGGGTTTAAAGAGATGGCGTAAAGACATCTGGCCACGTAAATATTTTGGGCTTACTGATGCCCAACATCTGACTTCTTTTCAGTATTTCTTTACTGATGTTACAGGAACTTTGAAAGTTGGTTATGGAGGTGGAAGTTCTGCCTTTAATTATACTTTCAAGTGTCAATAATTTCAAAATACCATAAAAGGAACATTTTGTAATTGATCAAACTTACAATCGCATTAGTTAATTGTATATTAAATTAAAATCATGACTAAAACTATTTTCAAGAAATGCGTTTCCCTGCTAACTATAGTAGTCCTGCTTTTTTCGCAGGTTTGCACTGCTTCCTATTATAGTCAAACGAAAACATTTTTAACAGACACCAGTACATTCCTGTTAAGGGGAATTGTATTTGATGATTTTGGGCATCCACTTCAAGGTGTTGTTATTGAAAAGAAGGGAGCAGCTACATTCACAGTTACTGACGAAAAGGGAAATTTCCAGATATCAGCAAATCTGAATTGCAGTTTGGTTTTTAAACATTCAAAATTCAATGATATTGAATTGTCTGTCAAAAATAATTCTGCAATTTCTATAAAAATGACAGAGCGGTATTTAAATAAAATAAATTATGCAGTTTCAAAAACTACGCTTACTTCTGATACGGAATACTTAAGTACCAGTAATTTCAAGAAAGTAAAAATTTTATATGGAGAAAATAACGCTGAAAATTTAGTTAGCCCGATATCTGCTGTATACAGCAATGAATTGAGTACTACTCCAGCTTCTTCTTATATGTATGGATTAGTTGGAAGACTTCCCGGCTTAAATGTTAACCAACTGAGTGGTTTCAGAACACCACTTACCTCCCCCCTGACAAGTTTAGATATATTTGTAGGTAATATACCCAACAATAACAGTGGAGCCGGTCCTACAGATAATACCGAATTTGCAATACAATTAAGAGGTCATGGAAATAGTGCCGGACAATCTCCAATTGCCATCGTAGATGGAGTTCAACGTGAATATTATTCACTTGATCCTGAAAGTATTGAATCAGTGACTTTATTAAAAGATGGATTGTCTCCATTATTACTTGGTCAGAATAGCTCAAGGGGAGCATTATTAATAACAACTAAACATCCGCAGGCTGGCCCCCCAAGACTTTCCATAACTGCAGAAACAGGCATGCAAAGTTCCTTAGGTTTGCCAGATCCTTTGGCTGCATACCAATATGCATATTTATTAAATGAAGCCTTACTGAATGATGGGAAAAGCCCGGCATACACTTCTGCAGATTTTAATGCCTACCGGACTGGCAGTGATCCAATCGGACATCCTAATGTAAACTGGTATAATACGATTCTTAAGAATAATCCATTAATGTCAAGATTAAATCTGGATGTTACAGGTGGTGGGGCAGTTGCACGTTATGTAGTGTCTTTAAACTACATGAATCAGCAGGGTATGTTTCAATCTTCATCTTCTAATTCATATAATACGAATCTTGATTTAAAAAGGTATACCATTAATTCAAAAGTTGATATTGATGTAAACAAACAATTCACTATATCCATGCAGTTATTTGGCAGGTTGCAAGATGGGAATCAGCCAGGTGCAGGAACTGGTACCATACTTAATACTTTGTTATCCACTCCCAATAATGCTTATCCCGTAATTAACCCGGACGGATCCTATGGTGGTAATGCAAACTATACGAATAATCTGCTTTCAATGGTTGAAAGTTCCGGATATATACAAGATCATGTGAGAGATGTAATGGCGAATCTGGATCTGAAATATAAATTGGACAAATTTATTCCGGGTTTATGGGCAGATGCAAAAGGTGATGTTTCAGTTCAGTCTGCCAATACACTTAACCGAAGTAAACAAACCCCGGTTTTTGATATGACGCTTTCTTCAACTGGTGATACTACCTACAAGCGATTTGGAAGTACCGTAAACCAGATTAATACCTATAATACCACTTCCTGGGCAAGATATTGGTTTGCACAACTGTCTTTAGGGTATGACAAGTCATTTAAGAAAAATAATGTAGGTGTAGCGATGGTTTTTGATCAGAAGAAATCTTTAATTAATTATGATCTGCCATCATTACTTACCAACTGGTCACTGAAAGGAAATTATAATTATGCTCAGAAATATTTAATTGAAGCAGCTGCAAACTATAGTGGCTATAACAGGTATCAGCCCGGTCATCAGTTTGGATTATTTTATGCAGGCGGACTGGGTTGGAATATTGCAAAAGAAAATTTTATAAAGAATAATATCAGTTGGATTAATCAACTAAAATTACGTGGATCTTATGGCCGAACAGGCAATGCCAATATTGATAGCTATGGTTATTATAACTGGATGAATTATTTTACTACTGTTGTTCCTACTTATGCCATGGGGAGTTCTTATCCGGGTCAGGCAGGATTAGTGGAACAAAATGGTACACTTTCCAATGTAAATGCAACTTGGGAAAAGGCAGATAAAATTGATATTGGTCTTGATATTTCTTTATTTAATAATCATTTGCAGGCGAACCTTGATTATTATAATGAGCGCTATTTTGATGTAATGCAACAAAGGGGAGCAACCATACAATTGATAGGGATGAACTATCCGTATGAAAATATTGGTATTGACCGGTATAAAGGAACAGAGCTAACTGTCACATATCAGAATAGCATCAGAAATTTTAATTATTTTATAACCGGAAATGCTTCTTTTCAGGCATCTAAAGTGTTGTACATGGATGAGCAATACCGGCAATATGCCTGGAATAAACAAACTGGGCATCCTGTTGGGCAAAGATATGGACTGATTGCTGATGGCTTATTTCAAAGCATAACTGAAATAGCTTCCAGTGCCAGTATTGTTGGATATACTCCCCATGTTGGAGATATAAAGTATAAGGATCTGAATCATGATGGTGTTATTGACCAGTTTGATGTTGCACCCATTGGAAAACAGAAACCAGTAATTTATTACGGACTTACACTAGGTTTTAATTTTAAAGGATTTGATTTCAGCGCTTTAATACAAGGAGTGCAGAACAGAGACCAATATGTAAATAATAGTTATATTGACGCAGGTTTTCAATCGCAGAATAATTCTTACTCACAGGCGTATCAACAGTTATTGGGCAGGTGGACACCTGAAACTGCAGCCTATGCAACTTATCCAAGATTAACAGCCGGAGGGAATGCATATAATTCTAATCCCCTCTATTATTCCAATTCTTTTTTCATGAAAAATGGAAATTATTTTAGGCTTAAAAATATAAACATTGCATATAACATACCAGATAAGCTGATCAGGAAATATAAGGTTGCCGGAATTAAAATATTTGTAAATGCTCAGAATTTATTTACTCATGCAGCATATGGGGCAGGTGATCCTGAAGTTTCAATGCCAAATTATCCCATACAAAGGGTGATTAACACAGGATTCAATATTAAAATGTAATAACAATTTCAAATTATTAACTATGAACAATATCAAATATAATATATTCTTATATATTTTGATCGGGATAACCGCTTCTATGTTATCCTCCTGTAAAAAATCATATGAAACGGTTCCTTTGGGTCAGCAGATAAATTTGTCACTTGCTTTTGATCCAAAAGACTCTTTAGGTACAGAAGCATTGGAATTTCTATTGAATGTTTACAATGTGGCGACACCTTATGGTTATAACCGTTTAAGCGGAAATTTTTTAGATGCAGCTTCTGATGACGCCATTTCTTCTGCTTCCGGAATACCGGATATTCAAAAATTAGCTACAGGTGCCTTTTCAGCTGCATCTCCAAATGTTGATAATGTATGGAGTAGCTATTATACAGCTATCAGATCTGCAACTGTTTTTATTGTGTATATCAACAGGGTTCCCCTGGCAGAGAAACTTCCTAATGGAAACCCTGCCAGACCAGCGTATCGTTCTGAAGCCAGATTTTTAAGGGCATTAATGTATTTTGAATTATTGAAACGATATGGTGGGGTTCCACTTTTAGGTGATACGATCAGACAAATTACTGATAATGTTCAATTACCAAGGAATTCCTTTGCAGATTGTGTGAATTATATTGTTAATGAATGCAATAATATAACTGATAGTCTTCGCACCCAGTCGCAGGTTACACCCAGTAACTATGGAAGAGTAACTCAGGGAGCTGCCATGGCTTTAAAAGCCAGGGTTTTGTTGTATGCTGCAAGTCCACTTTTTAATGGTGGTAATATAGATCCAACTAATCCATTGACCGGATATACCAGTTATGATATAAACAGATGGAAACTGGCAGCTGATGCAGCCAGCAGCCTGATGAGCCTTGGCACATATAGTTTGATGCCAAAATATTCAGATGCCTTTATTACACAGGCTACTCCAATTGGGTCTAATACAGAGATGATATTCTGGCGGCAGGGAGGAAGTAATATTTCTGTTGAACAAAATAATGGACCTATTGGATATACATCTGCAGGTGGTAATGGTATAACAAGCCCTACGCAAAATTTAGTGGATGCATTTCCAACTGATTCCGGTAAAGCAATTACCGATGCAGGTTCGCAATATGACCCTAATAATCCTTATAATCATCGTGACCCACGCCTGAAAATGACTGTTATGTACAATGGATTCTTATGGCTAAACAGGCCTGTACAAACTTTTGATGGCGGGCTGGATAAGCCAGGTGGTGTTATTCAACAGACGAAGACCAGTTATTATCTGAGAAAGTTTATGGGCTCTTTTGAAAGTGTAAGTGGAAGTGCTATTTATTCTAATACTTATCACGATTGGATTTCTTTTCGCTATGCAGAAGTGATGTTAAATTTTGCAGAAGCAACCAATGAATTTTCGGGTCCTACACAGGATGTATATAATGTGCTTTATGCTTTGAGAAACCGGGCAGGAATTTTTTCCGGAACAGCAAACAATTATGGATTAAAACAAGGGATGTCTCAAAGTGAAATGAGGGTAGTATTGCAAAATGAACGTCGAGTTGAATTAGCTTTTGAAGAACAACGCTTTTTTGATATCAGAAGGTGGAAGATTGCCAGCCAGGCTTATAATATTCCATTAACAGGAATGGATATTCAGCAAGCAACCAATGGTCAAATATTTTATAATATCATTCCAGTATTAACACCAGTATTCAGGGATCCGCAAATGTATTTGTACCCGATCCCATATACTGAAGTTATTATGAATCCAAATATGAAACAAAATCCGTCCTGGTAAGTATAGGTCCACCTAAAAATATAAATGAGAATAAATTTTTAAACATGAGAAAAATATTTTCTTTCACCCGGCTCATCATAATTTGTCTTTTAATGCCAATTGCATTACAAGCACAGCAAAGGATAATTTCCGGAATTGTAAAAGATACTGCAGGTAATACTTTAGGTGGTGCAAGTATTACAGAGAAAGGTATGGTCAATAATGCTGCTTCTACCGGAGATAACGGTAAATTTAAGATAACTTTAAAAGGTGCATCCAATACATTGATTATAACTTATTTGAATTTTAAGAAACAGGAAATAAATGTACAGGAGAATTTAAAGAATCATGAGCAAATTGAAGTTGTTTTAGAAAATACCACTTCAAGTCTGGATGAAGTAATTGTAGTTGGATATGGTAAGAAAAAACGTATAACCAATACAGGCTCAGTCAGTACTATATCTGCTTCAGAAATCAGTGCAGTTCCAACTTCTAATATACAAAATGCGTTAAGCGGTGAGATGCCTGGATTTTTTGCACAACAAAGATCTGGTCAGCCTGGCAAAGATGCTTCAGATTATTTTATCAGAGGTGTCAGCTCTTTAAATTCAGGGGGAAATCAACCTTTGATTATTGTGGATGATATAGAATATACTTATGACCAGTTAGCTCAGATAAATGTAAATGAAATTGAAAGCATATCCATTTTAAAAGATGCTTCTACAACAGCAATTTATGGAATCAAAGGAGCAAATGGTGTATTGGTTGTAACAACCAGAAGAGGTGTAGCTGGTAAACCCAAATTTAATATAAGAGGTGAGGCAGGGGCGCAGTCTCCAGTTCGAACTCCTAAATTTCTGGATTCTTATAATTCTGCTGTTTTGGTAAATGAAGCAAATGTAAATGATGGATTGACTCAAACATTTTCACAAAACGATCTTAATTTATTTAAAAGCGGAACTGATCCATATGGCCATCCTAATATCAACTGGTACGATGCCATTATGAAAAAATCTTCCGTTCAGGCCAACACGAATCTGGATATTTCAGGAGGAAGCCAATCTGTAAAATATTTTATTTCCGGAGGTGCATTTACACAGAATGGTGGCGTTAAAAATTTCTCTGATGGAAATGACGGGGTCAATACAAATTATTTTTATAAACGCTATAACGTAAGATCCAACCTTGATATTCAGGTATCCAGTACTTTGAGTTTAAGATTGGATATGACCGCCAGGTTTGGTGATATTAATCAACCATATAATCAGAATGTTATTAGCAATATTTATGATTTTACAAAGTATCATCCTTATTCAGCTCCTTTTCTAAATCCAAACGGGAGTTATGCTTATGCAATTGATACCAAGAGCCAAATGCCTACTATCAATGCCATGCTGGCCACAGGGGGGTATAGTCGTCAGCGCAGATCGGATTATAATGTTTTAGTAGGGTTTAATAAAAAGTTAGATGCTATAACAAAAGGACTGTCTTTGATAGGAAGGGTTGCTTATGCCGGTGTTGTTCAGAATACACTGAATTTGGCCAGGCCTTATGCTTTTCCTCCATCTTATTATTACAATCCCGCTGATGGTTCCTATCATTTGAATACAGGGGTAAGTTCTGGTGGTTATACACTTATAGGATACCGGACTATTGGTAATACAGATTTAGATAATCAAAGGGTAAATGCGCAGTTATACCTTAATTATGACCGGACATTTGGTGTTCATCATTTTAGTTCATTATTGCTCTGGAATCAGGAAAGTTACAGGGATGACCAGGCAGCCGCAGTACCTCAAAAATTCAGAGGATATTCATTCAGGTTTGGATATGATTACAGGCAGAAATATCTGATTGATTTTAATGCGGCATACAATGGATCAGATCGTTTTCAGGCAAGTAGCAGGAATGGATTTTTCCCGGCTATAGGTTTGGGATGGAATTTAGCCCAGGAGTCTATATTCAAAAAAGCACTGACTGCGTTTAGAATATTCAAATTAAGGACTTCTTATGGAATTGTAGGTTCTGATGTAGCACCCGGAAATCAATATTTATATAATCAGGTGTATAATCAGGGAGCTGGTTATAGTTTTGGTCAGACTGATCAAACGCAGGGTACAATTTCAGAAGGGGCATTGAGCAATAATAATGTTACCTGGGAGAAAGCAAAGAAATTTGATGTAGGACTGGATATGAATTTGGCCAATGATAAAATATCTTTGACTGTTGATTATTTTCATGATGAAAGGTATGATCAGTTAGTAACCCGTCAAGACATTCCTGAAATTTTAGGAATTGGTGTTGCACCTGAGAATGTTGCAAAAACTATTAACAGAGGCTGGGATGGGCAGATAACTTATAAGGATAATATTGGCAAAGTACAATATAGTATTGGGCTGGTTTGGTCAGTAGCAAAGAATAAAATTATATATACCGCTGAAGCTCAGCCCAGATATCCCTGGTTAGCAGTAACTGGCAGACCCATTAATCAACCTTTTGGATATAAAAATATAGGGTTTTATAGTCAGAGTGATTTAACCAATCCGAATGTAGCAAAACCAATAACTGCCATACCCATTCAGGCAGGTGATTTAAAATACAAAGATTTGAATGGAGATGGGGTTATTGACCAGAATGATATGGGGCCAATTGGTAAACCCAATTTACCTAATACAACTATTGGGGTACCTTTAAGGTTAGGTTACAAAGGCTGGAGTATGAATGTGTTATTTCAGGGAGCATATGGTTATAGTTTAGGCCTGATAGGAACAGCAATCGAACCTTTTCAAAGTCAGTTCCAGCCAATACATCAAAAAAGGTGGACTCCTGCAACTGCTGCAAGTGCTGAATTTCCTCGTTTAACCAGTAATCCAACAACCATCAATAGTCCGGCAGCGTATATGTCAGATTTTTGGCTGATCGATGCACATTATCTCAGATTAAAAACACTTGAGGTAAGTTACCAGTTATCACGTAAATCTTTACCATTGAAAATTAACAGTGGCAGAATATATTTCAGTGCGTACAATCTGGTTACCTGGAGTAATGTAACCAAGAAATACCAGCAGGATCCGGAAGTTACTTCCAATAGTGCAGGAGATTCATATCTTAATCAAAGAGTTGTCAATCTTGGATTACAGGTTGGATTTTAAAATTTTGTGTTAAATATCAGAAGCTGATAGCAGCGTAAATCAAAGGCATGTATCGTTTAGTTTCGAATGGATTGGTTTGTAATTTATTAAGTCTTTAAAGCGAGCAGTTGATTTATATACCACTACCGTCAGCAGATATATTATGTGAGAAATAATATATCTCTGACGGTTTGTTTAATTTTGGTATACTAATCAGATAAAAAATAGATTGTGGACATTGAAATTACAGATGAAAAATTAATTGCCGTACTGATCGGAAAATATTTGGACGGTATTGCTTCTGATGATGAAATTAATCAGGTTGAAAATTGGTATCATTCATTAATTTCGAAACCATCTTTTTTAGCATCTCTTACAGACAAAGAACAAAAAATCATTTCAGAAAAAATGTTTTTAATAATTAATTCTTCGATAAATACTGATGAAGATTTATCTGATTCGAATCATTTTAATGAAGAAGATAAGGCCATAATTGAGAAAAATAATACAAAAAATGTATAAGTATTTTAAAAGTATTCATTGTATCCGTGTTGTAACCCAAGCTACTGTTTGTTATTTATTTGCCCTTTCAATGGGCATAAATACAAGTGCACAAACTGTTAAAATGCCATCAGGAATTGCAGTTACTATGGGCAAGCAAAAAATTGAACTGTCTGTTGTAAATGATATGGCATTCAGAATTAGTGTTAGTACCGGTACCCCGAAGAAACTTGCCAGTATATTTCTGGATAGCATAAATCCTGCAAAATCAAAATATGCAATTATAAATGAGTCACCTGTTTATGGTATTAAAACAACATTTGGAAAAATAGTTATCAATACCTTGTCTAATTCATGGTCTTTTTTTGATGCAAATAGCAAAACATTGATCGCTGGCGGACATTTTACAGCAACAGACAGCACACAATCCATTAGTTTCCCATCCGGTAATGATGCTAAATTGTACGGCTCCGGTAATCGTTCAACAAAGCAATTGATTAAGCATCGTTCAGAATCCTCAGCTGGAAATGGCACTGCTGATATACCTTATTTATGGAGCTCCAGACAATATAGTATGCTGGGTATCACTAATAATGACAACCTTCCGGCACAATGGATTGAGGATGCAACTTCAGTAGTAACCTGGAATTTTACCGGAACACAGGCTAACTTTTATATCTGGCCTGCCAAAACATTGTATGCAGCTGCTAAAGGGTATGCACAGCTAACGGGCAAACCTCAGGTACCACCATTATGGGCTTTTGGGTATTTGCAAAGTCAGTGGGGATGGAAGGATCGGGCCTATATTGAAGATGTACTCAATAAGTTTCGTAGCCATCTATTACCAGTTGATGCGTTTATTTATGATTTTGAATGGTACACTACAACTCCGGATTATGCAATTCAGAAATTTGGAGAAAAAAGTTTTACTGATTTTTCGTTTAATCCAAAATTATTTTCTGATCCTTTGCAACAAATCGAAAATTATAAAAAACAAGGGGTTAAATTCATTGGTATACGTAAACCCAGATTAGGGAATACTTTCCTTCTGGACACTGTCCGTAAAAATGGATGGTTGATTCATCCGGAATCTGATAGCCGGGATCTTGATTTTAGTATTCCTGCATTAAGGGTATGGTATTCCAGTAAAACCATCCCATTATTAAATACAGGAGCAGATGCCTGGTGGAATGATGAAGGGGAGTCGTATTACTCCTGTTATTATTGGTGGAATCTGGCAGAATCAGATTTACTCATGAAAGTGAAACCCAATGAACGTCATTTCTCCATTAACCGTTCCTTTGCACCGGGTAATCAAAGATTGGGTTATTGTACCTGGAATGGTGATATCCCATCAACCTGGCAGGCATTAAGGGAAACGCCTGCCGATTTATTAAATTTTAGTCTTGCTGGGATGAATTACGGAAGTTGTGATATTGGGGGATTTATGGGTACTCCTACGAAAGAAAACCTGGTTCGTTGGTTCCAGGCTGGCGTTTTTTACCAATCATGCGGGCGCATTCTAATATTTTCACTACACCACGTTTTCCCTGGCTCTGGGATACTGACGGTGAAGCTGCAATCCGTAAAGCACTTAATCTCCGATATCGTTTAATTCCTTACTTATATTGCCTGGGGCATGAGGCATATAAAACTGGTATTCCTATGATGCGGCCACTAATCATGGAATTTCAGAAAGATACTACAGTTGCAAATATTACGGATGAATGGTTGCTGGGAAAAGGATTGCTGGCAGCACCTGTTTTAGATTCAGGCGGTAAGAGAACTGTATATCTTCCAAACGATACCTGGTATGATTTCAATACAGGGAAGGCTATTCATGGCCCTTTAAAATTTCAGGTAACTGAGAAGCTGGATGAAATACCCGTTTTTGTTCGTGCTGGTACAATACTGCCACTAGGCCCGGTAGTGCAATATACTGGTCAGGTGGTTTCAGAACCACTTGAAATACGGATTTATCCTGGGCATAATAGTTCTTTTACAATGACAGAAGATGACGGACACTCCTACAATTATACCAAAGGGCTGATAAGGCAAACAACTTTTATATGGAATGATGACAAGAAAATAATCAGCTGGAAAGTTACAGGTACTTATACAGGCAGTAATGTGTATAAACTCATCCGGATAGTTTCAGGAAAAACATCGAAAACTGTCACTATTGGAAATTATGGAAGTGAACAGTTCAAATAATTACTATAAACGGAAGAGAATTTATTTATTTTTATTGGGATTTATATACTCTGTTGGAGTGATGCCAAATTGTTTTTGAAAGTTACTAACAAAAATTTTTGGAGAACTATATCCAACCTGTTCGGAAATAATACTGATATTTAAATTTCCTTCTTCCAGTAAAGTTGCTGCTTTTTTTAGTTTAGTTATATTTATTAATTCATTTGGTGTTAGATTGGAAATAGCTTTTATTTTACGGTAAAAAGTAGGGCGGCTCATATTTAAGTACCTTGCTAAAAGTTCTACATCCAGTTCTTCCTCCTGTACGTGTTCCAGGATAATAGTGTTTAATTTTTCTAAAAATCGCTCATCTTCTTTTGTATGAGAAATACTTTTTAAAAGTGAAAAAGGGGTATTAATAAAATGTTCTTTAATATTATTCCGGTTTGTTAGCAAGCTAACAATCTGCATTTTTAGATGTTTCGGGGAAAATGGTTTTTCAATATAAGCATCTGCACCCAATTCCAAACCTTCTAATTTGGATTGCAATGTATTTTTTGCTGTTAATAATATAAAAGGCAGATGGCAGAACTCAAGGTTAGATTTCACTTTTTGGCAAAGTTCAAATCCATCCATAACAGGCATCATTACATCACTCACTATCAATTGTACCGGATGCGTTGTTAAAACAGACAAGGCTTCCTGTCCATCATAAGCTTTAATGATTTCATAATTATCCTTTAAATTAGTTTCAATAAAATCAAGTATTTCTGCATTGTCATCAACTAATAGTATTAGCGGGTTCATATGTTTTTTTGCTTATTTATAGAACTGAATTAAATGATTGTATTTTGATTAATTGGAAATGTTAAAATAAAAACATTTAATTCCTGGTCAGTAGTATCTAATTTTAAAGTACCTCCGTGCATTTCCGTAAGTAACCGGGATAAAGTTAATCCAATTCCAGTACCAGGTAATTTGCTGGTTTCTTTGGCCCGGTAAAAGCTTTGAAATATTTTTTCACGGATTTCTTCTGGTATTTTATAACCATCGTTTTTAAATAGTATTTTATATTTTTTAGTATCTGTTTCGTCTAAAGTCAGGATGACCGCTATTTTTGATTGGGAATATTTAACCGCATTGTCTAAGAGGTTACTGATTATTTTATTAAATGCCTCCAGATCGATAAATGCGAAAATGGATATCCGGTTTTCCAGGATAATACTTTTTTTCTGTTGTTCGGCAATAGGTTTAAAACTTTCAAATTGATCCAATAATATTTTAGAAATATCTTCACTTGAAAAATTAAATCGAAAACCGTTCATTTCTATTTTTCTGAAATCAAGTATTTGGTTAGTTAAATGTAATAATTTGTCAGTATTCTTGTTCATGATTTCCAGATTGCTTTTAATCATAGGAACTTCGTTTACACTTTCCATGATATTTTCCATTGGCCCTTTAATTAATGTGAGAGGAGTTCGGATTTCATGAGCAATATTGATAAAAAAATTAATTTTATCTGTGTAATTCTCTTTTTCTTTTTCACATTGTATTTTTTCCAGTTTTCTTTTATGATTCGTTCTGGATTTTGAAACAAAGTATACAATAATTAAATAGGATAAAAGTATGGTGATAAAAGCATAAATCAGGTAAGCAATCCAACTCTTCCAAAAAGGAGGAAGAATGTTTATAATGAGTTCTGCCGGCCCGCCATCTTTACTAGTAAAACTACTAAGTACTTTAGCTTTAAAAGTATATTTGCCCGGATTCAGTTTTGTAAAATAAACTTTACGATTTGTTTTTAAGTAAGTCCAATCCTTATCAAGGTCTTCCATCTTATAAGCGTATTGACTTTTATCCGGTGCAATATAGCTTAAAGCAGCAAAGTCAATGCTAAAAGAGGATTGAGTATATGATAAGGTAATTTCTTTTGTAAAGGCAATTGAAATATTTAGCGGGGAATCCTTTTCATCAATTAAAAGTTCCTTGTTAAAAACCTGAAACCCGGTAATAAATACCGGAGGTGAAAAAGGGTTATTTACAATTGAATCCGGATGAAAAGTAACTAAACCTTTTACACTTCCAAAATACATTTGCCCTTTTGCGTCTTTACATGCAGAATTATAGTTGAACTGGTCTGTAATCAGTCCATTGGATTTTGTATATACATTGATGCTTTTATTTAAAGTAGAAAAACAAACAAGCCCTTTGGAAGTGCTTATCCATAAGTTATTCCTTGTGTCCTCCAGCATTGTATAAATAACATCTGAGGGAAAACCATTTTCTGTTGTAAATCTTTCAAATGATTTAGTGCTTTCCAGGTATTTACATAGTCCGCCTTCAGTGGCAATCCATAGAATTCCTTTACTATCCTGGTATATTTTATTTATAACATTGTTTACCAGGCTTGATTTATTTTGTGATTCATAAATATACTGACCATGAATACCTTTTTTTGTATTATAGTAGAATATTCCATCTCCGTAAGTACCCGCCCAAATTGTTCCTGATTTGTCTTCATAGATAGTTCTGAAAAAATAATTGGGTATTATAGTGATTAATTTAAAATCATTTTTAATAGGCAAATATTGAAAGAGGCCTTTGTCAGTTGCAATAATTATTTGGTTAGCTTTTGTTTTATAAATGCTAAAAATAAAATTACTTCCCAGTGAAGAATTTGCTGTGGAATAATGCCTGATTCTTTTAGCTGTTTTTATATTTAAAATATCCAGGCCATGCAGGTAAGTGCCAACCCATAATTCACTATTATTTACTAAAAGACCATGAATATTGGAATAGGATATTGTATTTTTATTAATGGCCGGACTAAAGTTTGTAAATTTCTCTTTAATGGGATCTAATTTATTTAGCCCTGCATCTTC
>Ga0364860_10480_pt1 | contig 24280 bp, 20 predicted proteins | sample ExccelAu500001D4_FD_206916 | JGI IMG/M metagenome (GOLD analysis project Ga0364860, IMG submission 206916) | Enriched cells from Trout Bog Lake Hypolimnion, Wisconsin, USA - BchlTB.Aug20.5000.01 .D4 | ecosystem: Environmental > Aquatic > Freshwater > Lake > Hypolimnion/Profundal zone | place: USA... | reverse complement strand
GCATGGCGAGCCCTGCGGCCATGGCCAAGGGATTTCCGCTGAGAGTCCCAGCCTGATAAACGGGGCCAAGCGGTGAAATCTGGTCCATCAGCGCTGCGGGACCGCCGTATGCGCCGACCGGGAGTCCCCCACCGATCACTTTGCCCAACGTAGTCAGGTCTGGCTTAATAGCATAGAGCTCTTGTGCGCCACCGTAGCTGACGCGGAAGCCGGTCATCACTTCGTCAAAGATGAGCAGGCTCGCCTCTCGCCGGGTCAGTGAGCGCACGGACTCAAGGTATCCGGGCATGGGTGGAACGCAACCCATGTTGCCAACCACGGGCTCAATGATGACGCAGGCGATCTGACCCTTAAATCTATCGAATGCCTCTTCAAGCGCTGCTATGTTGTTATAGGGCAGTGCCAGAGTGAACTTGACGAACTCCTCCGGCACTCCGGCTGAGCCCGGAATCCCAAATGTGGCGACACCGGAGCCGGCTTTTACCAGCAGCGCGTCACTATGACCGTGGTAGCAGCCTTCGAATTTCACAATGTACTTGCGGCCCGTTGCGGCGCGAGCCAGCCGGATTGCAGACATCGTGGCCTCGGTGCCACTCGAGACGAAGCGAAGCTTTTCTATCGAGGGAAACGCTTTTATGACCTCTTCTGCGAGATCGGCCTCGGAAGGCGTGGAGGCTCCAAAGCTGGTGCCTTTGCGTGTGGCTTCGATCACGGCTTCGACGACCTGAGGCGCGCAATGGCCCAGTATAAGGGGGCCCCAGGAGAGTACGTAATCGATGTATTGGTTGCCGTCGGCGTCGGTCATTCGCGCACCCGAGCCACTAACGATCATCGGTGGTTCTCCGCCAACGGCACGAAATGCGCGAACCGGAGAGTTCACTCCTCCGGGGAAAAATGTTTCGGCACGCTGCTGGAAGGATCGCGAAAGATAAAGTACTCTTGACACAGAAACCAACCGACGCGGAGCGGGTTCTTACATAAGAACAGTTCCGCAAAATAGAATTTTGCAACACTTCAACATAGCAAAAACGCGGGTATGTCGGGAAGGATTCACACGGGAGAGCTAAACACAGCAGTTGGAAATCCTTACGCGTCAGAAGGCGGTGCCGCATAGCTCGGGTACCAGAGGAAGGGTCCACTTAGCAGTTCGTCTGCTTCCTGTAAATCACTTGGGAAGGCGGCGAAAGAGCTTAAAAAGATGAAGATACAAACACAATCACTGTTTCGCCTCGTTGGAATTGTGGCTCTGATGACAACTCTGTGCGGCGCCATGCGCGCCGACGCGGGTTTGATGTTGGATGAATCCTTGAGGGTTGGTGCCTCGAAGTGGACAGGCGCAGGGCACTCGGCGGTGTATCTGTCAAACGTGTGCATGGTTTCGCCTGTGGAATTAAGGATGTGTGGGCCGGGCGAGAATGGTGTTGTCCTCACCAATTACATCTTTGGCGAAGACCGCTCCTTCGAGTGGAATGCGATTCCGCTCAATATCTACCTGTATGGTGTGGAAGATGAAGCTGCGCGGCCAATCTATGCCAGCACAAGTGTGCGTTGGATGCTGCAGGAACGCTACCGCAAGAAGTACATGGCAAACTTCTGCACAGGGAGCTGCGTGACCAATCCGGACGCTCTTTGGCGCGAGGCGGTGGCGGCTACCTTCATCCGCGATATTTACATGTTCACGGTTAAGACCACGCCAGAGCAGGACCGTGCTCTGATCGAAAAACTGAACCGTTCCGGTAATGTGGGCCATTACCATGGACTGACATACAATTGCGCTGACTTTGCGCGCGACGTAGTGAATACGTACTTTCCAGGCGCGGCGAAACCTGATCGGATTAACGACTTCTGGATAACGACCCCAAAGGCAATCGCGAAGTCTTTCGCCCATTATGGGAAGAAACACCCCGAACTTGAGTTTCACGTGGTTCGCTTCTCGCAGATTCCTGGCGAGTATAAGCCAAGCAGAGACAATCGTAAGGGGACTGAAGAGCTCTATCGTGCAAACAGGTGGCGGCTCCCTTTGGCGATCTTACGTCCGCAGGAACTCGTCATCTTTGCAGGGAGCTACATGATTACGGGAAAATTCAATCCCGAGTTGGAACTGCAGCGACGGCCTGACAGTGAAGTGATCGAGTTGGAGACAGAACTGCGAGCGGCTCGCGCCGCGGGCGACCGTGGTCGGGAATCTGAGTTGAAACAAAAAATCCGGTCAGTGCGCGTAAACGCATTGGGTACCAAGGAAGAGTGGTCCGGTTACGGCACCAGCGTCAGGCAATATGAGGCCGAAGCGGTCGAGTTGGGCTATGCGAGCGACGTGGATAGCTTCCGGAAGCTCACACACCAGATGATTTCCAGGAGCGCGGTTACCGCCGATGAACAGGGAGGGCTCTGGATGAACCTCTGGGATGAAAGAAACTGCACCAAGGTCGGGCTTAGCGCGAACACGATGGCAGAGAGCGCTTCGAACCCGAAGGTGGCGTATCTGCTGGCGTTGTCCCGGGTGGATGCTGAATTGCGCAAGTCACCAAAGAACCGGGAGACGCTCGTCTTCTTCCGCAAGGATTGGGCTTTGATGGAGCAGTTACGCGCTCAGGTGGTTCCGGTTATGGCCGGAGCTAGGCGGAGCGAGGGAGCGAGCGGCGCGGCGCAATAGCCCTCACTTCGAGGTGTGACCGGAGTCACCCGAAGCAGAGTTAAAACTCGTATCGCCACTCGGGGCTACTGGGAGAGATGTGCTTTTGAGACTGGCGCTAGGGCTTTTCGTCTTTACCATCACCTTCAATCTTCAAACACATTTTCGTGTGTTGGGTGTGTCATTCGGCGCCTACTTTTTCCGAAGTAATATCGCCCGGCCGGAGCCTTCATTTCCCTGACTTCAGCGGTCCCGAGGAATCCTGCTTAGAGTGTCACGTTCGGCGCTGTTAGAATAGTGAAGAAATGATCCTACCGTTCGTCCGTGAGTTGCTTGCGGATGCCGAAGCGACCTCTAGTTTTCAACGTGCAGCAACCCATCTAAAGGGAGGCGCGGGGCGCATCCGTGTCTCCGGTCTAACCCCAACCGCACGAGCGCTGCACTATGCGCTGCTGCATCGTGCCTCGGCGCGGCCTCTGTTGCTCGTAGTTAGCGACAATCGCATGGCCGAAGAGTTGCTGCCGTTGCTGCAAAGCCTGTGCGAGATGACGGGCGCTGCCGCTCCGGACTCGGTGGCGTATCTACCGGCACGAGATGTACTCCCCTTCGAAAATTTGTCCCCCCACCCTGAGATTCAGGAAGTGCGCGCGCGTGCTCTCTGGCGGATTGCCAGTGGTACAGCGTCGCTGGTGGTTGCTCCGTTTGCGGCCACGGCGATTCGCTTACGCGATGCCGAGTACTACCACAATCTGGCCCGTATTGTGCGTCGAGGTGACTGGCTGGATATAGAAAAACTAGTCCAGCACCTGAACGTAGTGGGCTATCGACGGACGGATGTTGTAGAGCAACAGGGCGAGTATGCGCAGCGCGGCGGGATTCTGGATGTGTATTCGCCTGAGATGGAAAGGCCGGTCCGTATCGAACTCTTCGGCGATGAGGTGGAGTCGCTTCGCCGCTTTGATCCGGTGACTCAGCGTTCAGCTATGAGCCTGGAGGTAGCAACGCTGCTGCCGTTGACGGAAACTCCAATGACCGAGGAGTTGCTGGCGACGATCAATGCGCGGCTGAGCGGGAAGCGCGTCAGCGGAAGCGAAGAAGCACTCGAAGATGCGGTGCGCGCCGGAGGAGTAACTGTGTTTCCGGGTTGGGAGTTTTTTGCTCCGGTGGCTGGCGCAGAGAACACAATTTTTGACTTGATGCCTGGCGCAGCCGTAATCATCGAAGAGCCGGAGAGGCTTGCCGAGGATCACGATGGCTGGTGGCAGCGCCTGATTGAGGCGCACGAACGCAGCGGTATTGGAAACCTGGTGCATCCGGAGGAGTTGTATGTTACTCCCGATGCATGGCGCGAGCGCCTGGCGCTGACCGGTGGACTGGACGTAGAGCAACTCGGACTGGCGTCGAGCAGTGGTCATGATTTGCTGGAGTTCAGCTCACGCCCCACGACGCGCTTCCATGGTGCGGTGCCAAAGCTGCTGGAGGAAGTGAAGAAGCTTTCTGCAGCGGCCCAGCGGGTGATGCTGGTGGCGGGCTCGGTCGGCGAACTGGAACGTCTGGCCGACATCTTTAGTGAATATCAGGTGCCATACCGGTTGGGCGCGCGAGCCAAGGCGGCGGCAGTCAGCGAGGAAGCTGGCTACTTCAACGACGAAAGCGCGGCGACCACTCTGGTTTATGGCTACGTTCCAGCAGGCGTGGAATTACCGGATGCGAAGCTGGTGCTCTTTGGGGCCAACGATCTTTTCGACGATTCCGAAGCAGGAGCGCCAAGGCAGGCGCAACGTTCAAGGACCTCTGCATTTCTGTCGGACTTCCGCGATCTCGCTGTGGGCGACTATGTCGTACACGTGGAGCACGGCATCGGCCAGTACCACGGCTTGCGAGAGATTCCGCAGGCGGATGGGTCGAAGACCGAATTCATGGTTCTGGAGTATGCAGAAGGCGCGCGGCTGTATGTTCCGCTAACACGCCTCGACTTGGTGCAGAAATACCGGTCAGCCGAGGGCGGGCACGTCGTGCTCAATCGGCTTGGCACGCAGCAGTGGGTAAAGACCAAGGCTCGCGTCAAAAAGTCCATGCAAGACATGGCTGACGAACTGCTGAAGCTCTACGCGCAGCGTAAGACCGCGCAGGGTTTTCAGTACTCTCCTGATAGCCAGTTCATGCGTGAGTTTGAAGATGCATTTGAATACACCGCGACCGATGACCAGAGCGCCGCTGTAGAAGACATCAAGCGAGACATGGAAGGGCCGCAGCCGATGGATCGTCTGCTCTGCGGCGACGTTGGATATGGCAAGACGGAAGTGGCAATGCGCGCCGCCTACAAAGCGGTGAATGACAGCAAACAAGTTACAGTTCTTGCGCCCACAACCGTTCTGGCCTTCCAACACTATGAAACCCTCAAGCGCAGATTTGCCGCCTTTCCCGTGAACATCGAGATGATCTCTCGCTTCCGCACCGCAAAGCAGCAGAAAGAGATCGTGGAAAGGGTCGAAAACGGCAAGGTGGATATTCTGGTTGGAACGCACAGGGTGTTCTCCAAGGACATAAAATTTCCCGATCTTGGCCTGGTGATCATCGACGAAGAGCAGCGCTTCGGTGTGCGCCACAAGGAGCGCCTGAAGCAGTTGCGCAAAGAAGTGGATGTCCTGACAATGTCGGCAACTCCGATTCCACGCACACTGCATATGTCTATGCTTGGGCTGCGTGACATGAGCGTGATTGAAACACCACCCCGCGACCGGTTAGCAATCCAGACCGTTGTTGCAACCTGGGATGAGAAGCTGATTCGCTCCGCGATTGAGCAGGAGCTGGAGCGCGGTGGCCAGGTCTATTTTGTCCATAATCGGGTAGAGTCGATCTTCGAGATTGCCGCAAAGCTGCGCGAGCTTGCCCCCCGGGCGCGGGTACTGGTGGGCCACGGACAAATGGGTGAAGGCGAGCTGGAAAAAGTCATGCTGGCCTTCATGCAGCATGAAGCCGACATTCTAGTTGCGACAACGATCATCGAAAACGGGCTCGACATTCCACTCTGCAACACTATTCTCATCAACCGAGCGGACCGCCACGGGCTGAGCGAACTGTACCAATTGCGCGGGCGAGTGGGACGCTCGAACCGGCGCTCTTACGCATATCTGCTCGTGCCTCCAGACAGGGAATTAAATGAAATAGCACGGCGCAGGTTGGCTGCCCTCAAGGAGTTCAGCGATCTTGGCGCGGGCTTCAAGATTGCGGCGCTTGATCTTGAACTGCGCGGTGCGGGAAATCTGCTCGGTGGTCAGCAGAGCGGCCACATCGAAGCAGTGGGATTTGAGATGTACACCACCATGCTGGAGCAGATGATCCGCGAACTCAAGGGCGAGCACGTGCCGGAGGTGACAGACACGGCGCTGAATCTTGGCCTGAATATTCGCATTCCAAACGATTACATCCCGGAGGAAAACCAACGCCTCCGCATTTACAAGCGGACTGCCGCCGTAGAGGATGAAAAACAATTGAGCGACGTGGCCAGCGAGCTACGCGACCGTTATGGTGAGCTGCCGCTCCCAGTGCAGCACCTGCTGCAGTATGCACATCTGCGTCTCGAGTGCCAACGACTGGGTGTTGCCAGCATCGAGCGTAAGCGCGACCAGGTCAGTGTGAAGTTTACCCAGACGGCCGAAGCCGATCCGCAGAAGATCATGCAACTTGTAGCCAGACACAAGGGCGTGGTGTTTACGCCGCAGGGAATTTTGAAGTTCTCATTGAAAGCTGCACGTCCCGACGAAGTGTTGAACGGGTTGCGCAAGTTGCTGGAAGGATTTGAGGCGGAGCCCGTGCGTAATTGACTTCGCAGCAACGTTCGATTGAATGCTAATGGATTTTCTGAAGACTGAGGAATGAGGATAGGGATGATTCGATTTGCCACCGTAATCTTGCTGTTAGGTATCTCCGCGTGCTGTTTAGCACAGAGCAAGCAAGCGGGCAACTTTGACGCGTTTGTGGATGCAATTTTCGACCAACACCTGCAAGACAATCCGAGTCACGGCACTGCACTCGGATTCCATCAGTATGACGCGAAGCTCGAGAATTATTCTGAAAAGTCAATCAAGGAACAGACGAAGTGGTGCCACGCCACTCTCGCTAAGCTGGCTGAATTGGACCGCTCCAAGCTGAATTCTGAGCAGCAGACTGATGCGTTGCTGATCGAGAGCTGGCTTCATGCGCAGTTGCTGGAGTTCGAAGACATTCGCATGTGGCAGCGAAATCCAGATGTATATGCCAGCGGCATTGCATCTTCGGCCTTCGTTATTATCAGCCGGAACTACGCTTCGCCGCAGGAGCGATTGCGCTCTCTGGTTGCTCGGGAACGGCAGATGCCCGCGGTCTTCGCCGCTGCCCGCGCAAACTTGAGGAATCCGCCCAAGGTTTACACCGAGGTAGCCATCGAACAGTTGCCCGGAACTGTAAGTTTCTTTGAGAACGATGTGCCGGCGGCATTCAAAGATGTGAGGGACGAAGCGCTGCTCGCGGAATTTCACGCCTCCAACGCCATGGTTCTCGCCGAACTGCGCAGCTATGGCGAATTTCTGCGGCACAATGTGTTGCCGAATTCAAAGGGAGACTTCCGCATAGGAGCCACCAACTACGCGCGCAAATTGCAATACGAGGAAATGGTGGATGTTCCGATCGATCGGCTGCTCGCGATCGGCAAGGCAGACCTGATTCGCAATCAGAAGGAATTTGTGCAGGTGGCAAAGCTGATCGATGCCGCCAAGACTCCTGAGCAGATTCTGGAAGAGGCGGAGAAGGATCATCCTGCCGCCGACGGCCTGCTCCAGGCTTTCCGAGATACCCTCGAGGGTGAGCGCCGCTTCATTCTTGAGAAAAAAATAGTTACGATTCCTTCGTCCGTGCTGCCGATAGTCGAAGAGACGCCGCCCTTCATGCGTGCCTTGACATCAGCTTCCATGGAAACGCCCGGACCATGGGAAACGGTGGCGAAAGAGGCCTTCTTCAACGTGACACTGCCGGAAAAGAATTGGCCGGCGGAGCAAACCAGGAGCTGGCTGGAGGGCTTTAATCGTGGAACCATCACTAGCACATCGATCCACGAGGCATATCCAGGCCACTATGTGCAGTTTCTGGTCCTGCAAGTAGCACCAGTCAGCAAGACTCGCAAGATACTTAGCTGTGGATCGAATGCCGAGGGTTGGGCGCATTACACGGAACAAATGATGCTCGATGAAGGCTTCGGGCGCACACCCGGAGTGCCGGAAGAAAAGGACACCGCCTTCCTGAAACTGCGCCTCGGCCAGTTGCAAGATGCTCTGCTGCGCAATGCGCGTCTGGTTGTGGGTGTGGAGATGCACACTGGCAAAATGACGTTCGACGAGGGCGTGAAGTTTTTTGAAAATGAGGGGCGGCAGACTCACGAGGTGTCTTATCGCGAAACAAAGCGCGGCACCAGCGATCCAACTTACCTTGTGTACACCCTGGGGAAGCTGGAGATTATGAAATTGCGTGCGGACTACAGAAAGAAGATGGGCGACAAGTTTACGATGCAGGAGTTTCATGATCGCTTTTTGCAACGCGGTGCACCGCCGGTAAAGGTTGTGCGCAGGGAGCTGCTGGGCGAAGATTCGCCCACGCTCTGAGCGCGGTTTTTGATTTGAGCCGCCCTGCGGCGGCCATCAAGCTTACAATCGTTGTTCCATGTTTTGGTTGTACTGGGTGAATCGATGAGCAAAAAGGTTCGTAAAGCAGTATTTCCGGCCGCCGGGATGGGTACGCGCTTCCTGCCGGCAACCAAGGTAATGCCGAAAGAGATGTTGCCAGTCGTCGACAAGCCGATTATCCAATACGGCGTGGAAGAGGCGATTGCCTCCGGTTGCGACGAAGTCATCATTGTGACCGGGCGCGGCAAAGTCCTCATGGAAGATCATTTCGACATCAGCTTTGAGCTTGAGCACTCACTGGCCCAGCGCGAAAAGCCAGCCCTGCTGCAGACCGCGCAACAAGTTGCGCGCATGGCGCACGTGAGTACGGTCCGGCAAAAGGAGCCCCTCGGACTCGGCCACGCCGTGCTGATGGCAAAGCGTCTGGTAGGCGATGAGCCCTTTGGAGTGATCTTGCCAGACGATCTCGTCGATTCGCCGGATAATCCATGCCTGCGACAATTGATTGAGGTGTTTGACGAAAAGCAGGCTTCCGTTATCGCGACCCAGGTTGTGGAGGGCAAGGCGATTTCTGCATACGGAGTGCTGGACGCAAAGCCTGTGCCGGGATTCAACGGCCGTCTCTACGAGATCACGGACATGGTGGAGAAGCCGAAGTTCGAAGATGCTCCGTCGAACCTCGCCATCATTGGCCGCTACATCCTTACGCCGCGCATCTTCGACATGCTGGAGACAATCACCCCGGGCTCCGGCGGGGAACTGCAACTCACTGACGCGCTAAAGAAACTTTTGCAGTACGAAAAGATCTACGGCTTTGTTTTTGAAGGCAAGAGGCACGATGCGGGAGACAAACTCGGTTTCCTGAAGGCCACGGTGGAACTCGCGTTGCAACGCGAAGATTTGGGCCCGGCGTTTAAAGAATATTTACTGGCCCTCGATATTGAAGAGGCCTCGCATGGGCCTGTGCCTTTAAGTAAATGTGAAAAGTGAAACTCCGCACCGTTTTTTGGCATGAGGTAGAGTTTTGCCTTCTGTCGGTTGTTAAGATTGCACCCGGCTTCCATCTTCTACTTCGTATATGATCAAGGCCGAAAGGGAATAACCTCCGAGTTGGAAACCGTCCGGACCGGAAAGGTATCGTAAACGCTATGATCCACTGGATAGTGAGATGGATTGTCAGTGCAGTGCTGCTTCTTGTGGTTGCCCATGTAGTGCCCGGTTTCAGGGTCGATGGCCTGCGTTCTGCTCTGGTTGCAGCGCTTGTAATCGGGCTGGTTAACGCAACGTTGGGGCTTTTCCTTAAGATATTGACGTTCCCGCTCAGCTTCTTGACCCTCGGGCTGTTTTTGTTGGTCATCAACGCATTAATGCTGATGTTCGCTTCGCACATTGTGCGCGGATTCGTTGTTGACGGTTTTGCTCCTGCCTTCTGGGGTGCCTTGCTGCTCGCGCTTCTCGGCATGATTGCCCGTTGGCTTACCCCGACACGCGCTTAGAGCGAATGCAGCGAACGGAGCAGCGCTGGCAGATCTGAACTCTGCTGGAAGAGCCGGATGCCAGCAATACCCGCGGCACCGGCAGCGGCGCAGAGTGGGGCGAGTTCCATGTTCACTCCTCCCAGCGCAAACACAGAGAAGCCTCTGCGCGTGTCGCCGGCCTCTACGCGCAAATCAGGAAGACGGTCTTTCTGTGCTGCCCGGCGTAACTCCTCCAGGCCAATTCCTTTCTTAACCACGTTTACCTTTTCGAAGATTGGTGCCAATGCCACAAAATCAGCGCCGTGTGACTCAGCAAGCCGAACCTCTTGTGCGGAATGGCAGGAGACTGCGAAGAGGAATGGCGAGGCGAATTGGCTTTTTGCGACCAGCGTGCGCGCGTCTGAGGCGGCGATATCGTCTCCCGCCAGGTGTACGCCGTCAGCGCCTACGGCCAGGGCAACGTCGGTGCGATGGTTGATCAGCAACCGCGCCGGACCCTCTGCGCGGATAAGATGCAGGGCCTCGCGGGCCAGCAATTCGAGATCGCGAACGCACAGATCTTTCTCCCGGAGTTGGATGTAGTCGATCCCTGCCGAGGCGGCGCGGCGGATCGTCCGCAGAAGCTGCGTCCGGCGCTCCGCTTCGCCTCCCGCAAACTGTGACCGATCCGTAATGTAGTAAGTCAGCACAAAGAGACTCTATCGTAGCGTCGTTGAAAACGGGAGTGTAAAAACACGAGGCTACCTTCGCAAAGGTAGCCTCACCGTCCAGTCTCGGCTAGGTCTAATTTGCCGGTACAGTCCAGCCCGGCTTCACTCCGGCAGCGGCATTCTGCTCGTCAAGCCACTTCTTCAGCGGTGCAAAGTATTCCATCATCGCCCCTGCATCCATCTGCTCTTCGCCCGTCAGCGTCTTCAACGCCTCCGGCCACGGCTTGCTCTGCCCAAGCTGCAACATCGCATCGAGCTTTGCTCCAGCAGCCTTGTTGTTGTAAAACGAACAGCGATGCAGCGGACCGGTCTGTCCAGCTTCGCGGCACATCGCGCGATAGAACTGGAATTGCAGAATCCGAGCCAGGAAGTACCGGGTGTAGGGCACGTTGGCCGGAACGTGATACTTGGCTCCGGGATCAAAGTCGGCTTCCGTGCGAGCTACCGGAGGAACGACGCCCTGATACTTGGCGCGCAGCTTCCACCAGGCGGCATTGTAGTCGGCGGGCGTTACTTCGCCTGCAAACACCTTCCAGCGCCACTGGTCAATCAGCAGGCCAAAGGGCAAGAAAGCTACCTTATCCATCGCTTGGCGCAGTAGAAGAGCCGTGTCATCGCTGTCGGGAATCTTTTCGATCAGGCCAACCTGTTTCAAATATTCCGGCGTGATCGAGAGCGCAATGGTGTCACCAATAGCTTCATGAAAGCCGTCGTTGGCGCCGTTCAAAAACAGGAAGGGCTGATGCTTGTATGCGCGCTGATAGAAGTTGTGACCCAGTTCATGGTGCACGGTCACAAAATCCTCATCGCGAATCTGAATGCACATCTTGAGGCGAAGATCGTCCTGGTTGTCGACGTCCCACGCGCTGGCATGGCAGACAACCTCCCTGTCACGCGGTTTGATGAACTGCGAACGCTCCCAGAACGAAGCCGGCAGTGGCTCAAAGCCTAGCGACTTGAAAAAACTCTCGCCGTAGCGAACCATTCCGAGCTCATCCACTTTCTTTTCTTGCAGTAGTGAGGTCAGATCGTAACCTGATCCTTTGCCGCTGGCAGGAGCCACAAGGGCGTAGATATTTCCCCACTCCTGAGCCCATGGGTTTCCCAGCAGGTCAGCTCGAATCAAGCCGTTCGCATCGGCTGCCTGCGGCCCGTAAGTTTTAATCAGTTGATTACGGACATATGTGTGCAGCGACTCATACAGAGGGCGCACCTGGTTCCAAAGCCTTTCCGTCTCGGCGGAAAACTGTTCGGGCGTCATGTCGTAATTGCTGCGCCATTGCGCACCCATGTCCTTGAATCCAAGCTCACGCGCGCCCTGGTTCTGCAACTCGATGAAGCGTGCATACTTGGCGCGCATCGGAGCTCCAATGGCGTTCCAGCCAACCCACATATCCTTCAGCTCTTCAGAATCGCGCGAAGTCGCGAAGATCTTTTCGATTTCACCGATGGAAAGGCATTTGCCACTGAACTTTCCGCTTTTCGGACAGTACTTGCCCTTACCGTATTCGCCCTCCAGGGAGCTGGCAAGCTGGGTGTACTCTTCGCGCTGCCTCGGGTTCTCCAGTGAGAAGAGCTGGAGCTTCAGCAGTAGAAATTTGCGCGCCAGTACTGGTGGTAGTTTCAAGCCATCAAAACGCTTGATCTCGGTTGCCTCGCGGGTTAGTTCAGCGATAAGTCGCTCATTGTAATCGGCCGCAATGGACTCAGTATCTTCCGTAATGAAGGTGGCCTGTACCCATTGCGCGCGGGCAAGCTTCACGTTCAGCTCGTTCAAAGTAGACTCAGTCTCCGCCATGAATTTCTCGGCATCGGCAACGGAGGGTTTCGCCTGCGATTTAGTCATTGTGAACTCCTGCGCTTTGCCCTTTTGCGGTGGCTTACCCTGTGCCATTGCGATAAAAGACAGTGCGACAATTGCAACTACAAGTTTAATGGCGTATTTCATGATTTCTCCAAAGCGCCTATTCTTATGAGTCCCAAAACCGGAAGAAACTTCCGCAACCGAGAGAGGACTGGCTAGAACAGGAAATTCTTCGTACACTACGGGCACACGGTGCGTGATGCATAAATTGGCTTTCAACCCGGCGTTGCTCCGACCTTTGCTGATTGTGCTCTTCCTCATCATCATGCAGGTTTTGCGTGCGGTGAAGAACTCAAAGACTCCTAAGCCAACGCCGAGGCCTGACGCGGCCAGGGGAGTGCCATCAAGCGTTGCGCCCCCCGAGGTTATGCAGCAGAAAGCCGATCAGCCTCGTCTGCGGCAAAACCAGTGGACTGCGAATGCTGGACTGTTCAAGATGAGCGAAAAGATTCAGATGCCGCCCAAAATTGAGCCGGAGTCCTCTTTTATCCCTTCGCTCCTGCTGTTCGCGCTGTTGGTCAGCTTGGGAATGATGGCCTACCAATACTTGTCCAAGTAACATCAGCCCATTAACAGGCCACCATTCACATCCAGAACATGGCCAGTGATATACCCCGCCTCATTGCTGGCGAGAAAAAGTACGGCGTTGGCAACATCCAAATCCGTACCCTGGCGTCCAAGCGGAATCTGCTCCGTGATCGCCTTCTTCTGATCTTCGGTTAGCGCTTCGGTCATTGCTGTTGTGATGTAACCGGGAGCGACGGCATTAACCGTAATGTTGCGCGAGGCAATTTCGCGAGCCACTGAAAGTGTCAGGCCGATCAATCCCGCTTTGGAAGCGGCATAATTCACCTGTCCGGGCGCACCGATTTCGCCGACGACCGAAGAGATGTTGATGATCCGGCCCCAGCGCTGCTTCAACATTCCGCCGATGACCGCCTGGATCAGCAGAAAAGGAGCGCTCAGATTGGTGGTAAGAACCTCATCCCAGTCGGCGCGTTTCATCCGCATCAGCAGGTTGTCACGGGTAATCCCGGCATTGTTGACCAGGATGTCGATCTTTCCAAAGTCGGCCGAGATACGTTTTACCGTGGACTTAATGGCATCCTCAGAAGCTACATCCAGCGGAAACGCCGCGGCTCTTCCGCCCTCGGCTTCAATCTGCGCCACCACTTCTTTCAACTTCTCTTCGTTGCGCGCGGCCACTGCCACGGCTGCGCCAGCTTTAGCCAGCTTTATAGCGCATGCGCGGCCAATTCCCTGCGACGCTCCAGTGACGAGCGCCACGTGTCCTTGCAAGGACTCCATAGATCACCTCAGTATGCAAATCAGACTTAGCGGATTATATCCGACCAGATCAACCGATATGGCCGGATATCTGCACCTCAGCCTGTTCCTCACCAACGGGAGTGCCTCTAGCGGGGCCTTTATCCTCTGGTTTGAACAACATTTTGAGAAATGGAGGCGGCAGTATGGTGGTAACGGCGGTCATCATGATTACCAGCGCGTAGGCGCGTTGCGAGATCATGTTCATTTGCAGGCCTATCAGCGCGACGATGAGCGCCACCTCGCCGCGCGGCGTCATTCCTACACCGACTCGCAACATGGCGCGCCAGCCCTCGCGATACATCGGTAAACCGCACCCAACGATCTTCGAGATCACGGCAAGCGCCGAGAGTACCATCGCCAGCGCCACGACAGAGCGGGAAAACACAGAAAGATCCAAGCGCGATCCCATGGTGAAAAAGAAGAATGGAGAGAGAAACAAATTAATCGCCTGCGCGCGTGGTTCCAGCTTCCAGCGTGGTGAATAATCCGCAAACGCCAACCCGGCGAAGAACGCTCCGATAATCGCCGCCATACCAATGCGAGTGGCCGCAACCGAAAGCCCAAGGCAGAGTGCCAGAGCCAGCACAAGCGGAGCGTCCTGGGTCTGCATCTGTTGAATGCCCGGCTCAAGCCGATCTACTACCCGCGGCGCGACGAAAATCATAAATACAGCAAAACCAGCCGCTTCAATGGCAACCAGTGCCAGATGCAGCCACTGGATTCTGCCCGTACTGATCGTACTGATCAGTACGCCCAGCAGTAACATGCCGAGGATGTCGTCAAACACCGCGGCTCCCAGAATGATTTGCGCGGCGCGCGACCGATGCGCATTGAGGTCACGCAGCACCCGTGCCGTAATGCCAACGCTGGTGGCAACCATGGCGGCAGCTACAAACACCGCCTCATGCGTGGGTTCCCGGTGCAACTTCAAAAAAAGAAAACCCATTGCGAATGGCAGGATGATTCCTGCAACGGCGACGCGCAGGCTGAGTCGTCCCACCCGGATCAGATCGCTCGGTGAGGTTTCCAGCCCCACCGTGAAAAGCAGAAACACTGCCCCAATTTCAGCTATGGAATAAATTGTGTCGCCCGGCAAGACGAAGCGGGTGGCATAAGGGCCGAGTATCACACCAGCAAGAATTTCGCCCAGAACCGCAGGAAGATGCATCCGCTCAAACAGCTCACCAAAGACCTTCGCCCAAACGAAGATTGTAAACAGTTGCAGCAAAAGTGAGTCGGTTCCATGGGGCATCTGGCGGTCGTCCGTGGTGCGGCGCAAAGCTTTCGCGCGGGAGGTTGAACAAACTCATTCTGCTATACCTGGGGCAGGTTGAGCGAGCAAAATCGAAGGCTGCTGCAGCTTTTTGGAGCACTATGGCGAACGCGGTGCGCTGGGGAGCAAGCTCAACCCTGCACATTCTCTGCTCAGTTTACGCCTCGGAGAGCAACCAGCTACTCTCGAATTTTTACCACTCAGCTTTGAATCCATGCGATCTTAGCGGTGTTTGCTAATTGACTCTTAGATTCCTAAAGATCATGAACACAAAGATTTCCGTTACTCTGCACTCTACCCTCGGAATCGCCATCAGTGCTATGTGCGCAGTTACTTTAGCCCTGATTTTTTCGCGAACCCAGTGGAAAATGATCGCCCCATTTCTTTTTTCGGCGATCCTGGTGCTACTGGCAAGCCGCTTCGGGCCGATTATCAGCGTTGTTGGATCCGTGCTGGCTTCCATTATTTTTCCGCTGCTGCTGTTCTCTCCATTTCATTCGCTGCGCGTTGCCAACGATACAGAGCGAGCTACTCTGGCGTGGATGATTTTGCTTTCGGTGTCGGCCTCTTACCTTCTGTTTCCCACGCGAACTGACGGGACGGACATGTGAGTTATCGGGAGAGGCGGATGCTCTCTGAAGCCCATGCCAGCATTTTGAGTGAGCGCGAAAAATGGCAGAGATCCGGCTTTGGCGGCAGAGCCAGACCGAATGGAGTGGCGATGCTGTTCGCCCGGATTTCGACGCCGGCGCGCTGCAATGCCCATGGCTGATGATGCACTTCGGTGCGGTAATACTTGCCGCGATTCCATGAGTATACGCAATAACGTTCGGTGAGGAATTCGTCCAGACTGCCCCGGCTTGCCTTGCATTGTGACGTAAGTTCGCAAGATCGCCAGCGGAAAGAAAGAAACGCCGGGCACTGGCGGGATTCCACTTGGGCGCAGATGGCTGGTACAGAGCGTCGAAATCGTGAGCCATGCGACCCCATCGTAAAGATCGAGCGTCAGTGCTTCCGGAACCAGCCGTCGCACCGTGGGCGGATCCATCGCAAAATGAGCGAACAACTGATCGTTCCAGCTCTGCGAGAGCAGCCACTGCGAGCGCGGAGGCAGCCACGGCCGATGCTCAACCGAGTAAAGCAAACTGCCTGCAGTCACGAATTGGGTCTGAAACTCGGGCTCTACCACTTTGGCCTCGGCAAGAGCGTACCTCAATCCAGAGCCACGCTGCACGCCTTAATTCACTTCATGCTAACGGTAAGTGGGGAGATCGGCAAAGCCGCGAGAAAGCGGAGCATAAACTGAGTCACAGTTTGTCTGTTGGCAATACTGCGTGCTTTGAGTCAAAATCAAGCGCATGACCGTTTCTGCCCCCGGCACTACTTCCACCTCCGAATCTGCCTCCACCGAAACGCAAGTGTACTGCATACACGGAGCGGAACCGGAGGTTCAGGCCTATGCAATGGCCAAGTATTCCCGCTCCTCGCTTTCGCTTAAAGAGTCTCTGGCTGAGTTGAATGAGCAAAAAGCGGCGAAATTTCTTAGTGCCTTCTACTTTCAGTACGGGCATCGCTCCATTGCCGATCTGGCGCACGTTGCCATGGCGATTGAAAAGCTTTCTCTGCTGGCAGCTACCCTGGTGGTGGATGAGACTCGTTGGGATGGGCAGGAGCGCTCGACTCGTTACCAGGACTTCCAGAAGAGCGGGTACTATACTCCCGCATTCAGCGATGCCGCAGACCAGAATCTTTACCGGGAGACCATTGAGTTTCTCTTCTCTGAGTACCGCAAGTTCAGCGAACTGAATTTCAAATACCTGGTGGCCCAGACTCCCAGACCGCCGGAGATGGCGCAGGAAGCCTACGAGCGTACCCTGCGCGCCCGTGCCTTTGACATTTCACGCTACCTGCTGCCCTTGGCGACCAATACGTCGCTCGGGCAGATCGTGAATGCACGCACTCTGGAGACGCAAATCTCGCGTCTCCTCGGCAGCCCATACGAGGAGGCACGTCTGCTCGCTGAACAGATGAAGCAGGCCGCCCGCGGAGCTGCCTGGGATGTCAATACCGGCAAGCGAGAGGCGCTGGTTGAGGCAATCACCGCCAAAGACGCGGCCCTCGGGGCGCAGGCTGCTACCGAGCTGTTGCGCGAGATCAAGGTTTCTCCCACGCTCGTAAAGTACGCCGAGCCCAGTGCCTACGAACTTTCTTCACGCCAGGAGTTAGCGCAGGCCGAGGCCGAGTTGATGCGCGGGCAGAGTATCGCCCCATCTCCCGTCGTCGATCTGCTGGATGATGAACCGTTGGAAGTCGAGCTTGCAACCACCTTGCTTTACGAACGCTCGCGCCATCCATACCGCCAGTTGCGCCAGGCCGTCTCCGCTCTCACTCAGGCGCGGCGCGAGGAGATCATCGACCTTGGCATGCGCCATCGCGGAGGCCATGACGAGCTGCTCCGCGCCTACTGTGCCGGACAGAAGTTCCGCTTTGACATCTTGATGGACATCGGTGCTTACCGTGATCTTCACCGCCATCGGCGCTGTATCCAAATTCACCAGGATTATTGCTTCGATCATGGTTTTGATACCCCGCGTGAGATCCAGCAAGCAGGCCATGCCGGTTCTTATGCTGAGGTAATGCGGCGCGCCGGTGCGGCTGGGCTGGAGCTAACCGCCCGGCTCGCCGCGCGCGGCCAGGCCAGCGAGGCAGCGCAATATCTGCTTCCCCTCGCCTATCGCAAGCGCACCCTTTTCAAGATGGACTTAGCCGAAGTGGTTTACATTAGCGAACTGCGTACCGGGGTGGGTGGCCATTGGAGTTATCGCAGCGTTGCCTATCAGATGTACGAGTGCGTTGCCGAACGCTATCCCGCTCTAGCCAAGTACTTCCGGGTTACGGACATAAGCCAACCGGTGGACCTGTTGCAGAGGTAGGTACAGGAGGCGCGGATAAGGGCGCTTTAGCGATAGGGGAATGGGCAGCTACACATTCGCAACAATATCTTTTTAATACACGGGTGTTCTCCTTTTGTTCCCCTTTGTGCTCGCCCGTGATATCCTTCGGCAGCTATCATTTTCGCTGCGGAGCAGGGCATTTCCCTCTCTGAAAATTCATACAGCCACGCACGCCATTAGGCGGCAGGCAAGGAGTGCTTCATGGCCGAAGACCGGACCCGCGCAATTGATCTTGCGCTGGCACAGATTGAAAAGCAGTTCGGCAAGGGTTCCATCATGCGCCTGGGAAGCAAAGGCCCCATCGTTCCCATCGCCGTGATCTCAACCGGCAGCATTTCGTTTGACGCTGCGCTGGGCGTGGGCGGAGTCCCGCGCGGCCGCGTTGTAGAGGTCTTCGGTCCCGAATCCTCCGGCAAAACCACCATCTGCCTGCAAATTATTGCCGAAGCCCAGAAGGCAGGCGGCATGGCGGCCTTTGTGGATGCCGAGCACGCGCTCGATCCTGCTTATGCCAAGCGCCTCGGCGTGGATGTGGACAACCTGCTGGTTTCGCAGCCGGATTACGGCGAGCAGGCACTGGAAATTACCGAAGCCCTGGTCCGCTCCGGCGCAATCGATGTGCTCGTAGTGGATTCAGTGGCAGCCCTGGTTCCCAAGGCCGAACTGGACGGCGAGATGGGCGATAGCCACATGGGACTGCAGGCGAGGTTGATGTCGCAGGCGTTGCGCAAACTCACTGGCACGGTCAGCAAGTCGCGCACTTGCCTGATTTTCATCAACCAGATTCGCGAAAAAATTGGAGTAATGTTCGGCAATCCGGAGACCACCACCGGCGGACGAGCCCTGAAGTTCTACTCCTCCATGCGCATCGACATCCGCCGTATCGCCGCCATCAAGGATGGCGATCAGGTCGTCGGCTCGCGCACCAAGGTCAAAATCGTCAAGAACAAGACCGCGGCCCCCTTCCGCGAGGCTGAGTTCGACATCATGTATGGCGAAGGCATTTCGCGCGAAGGCGACATGCTCGACGTCGCGGTGGAGCGCAACATCGTTGAGAAATCCGGCGCCTGGTACAGCTTCGATGGCGAGCGCATTGGGCAGGGCCGCGAGAATACCAAGAACTTCCTCAAAGAGAACAAAGACATCGCGGCCAAAATCGAACTGGCGGTACGCAAAGCTCTGGGATTAGACAGAGCCGCCGCCGAGGCTCCAGCCGAACCGCTGCCAGTTTCTCCGAAAGAAGTTGCTGCGGCCAAAGCTGCTTTGCCTAGAAAGTAAACCCACCAAGATGATTCAAGAGGGGCGGAATGGTCCGCCCCTCTTGAATTTCCGCCCATCTCGTAGCAGCGGAAATAGACTCCGCAGCCTCTTCCACGTCTCAGGCGATTGCCTCCCAATTTTCTGCCACCAGTTGCGGGCCCGGCTTGCCAGCCCGATCCACAAACTTATTCAGGCTAGTCATCCGGAGCAGTTGCGCGATCTGCGCATTAGCGTGAGTAATCCGTACTTCCTTGCTGCTCTCCGTGGCCAGCGCCAATACTGACGCCAAACTCCCCAGCCCTCCGCAGTCCACCGCGCGAACTCCCGCCAGGTTGATGGTTAACTTATCGAAGCCGCCCAGCAACAACATGGCGCTGCGGCGAAAAGTTTCCGCTTCCTTGCCCCCGACCAGCTTCCCGTGGCACACCATTGTCACGCGCTCGCGGCCGGTACGAACTTCCAGAATCAGATCCATATTCGTCCCTTCGATTGAATTCTTACTCTTATTTAGCGGATTCAAGCTTAGAGAACGCCAGTTGCGGACGCATGAATAGAAATTTAAGAAGCTGTGAAGGGAACAATTCCGGGAACCGGAATAAGCGTGATCGTAGGATTCGCGCTTTCCAACAATTTTTGTCGCAATTTACGGTTTGAGCATGCCATCGCCGCTGTGGCGCCGCCAGTTGAGCCAGAGGATGCGCGCCGCTGCCATCACAGGAACGGCGAAGTAAATACCTGCCACGCCCGCGATTTCGCCGCCCGCCAGCACTCCGAAGATGGTTGCCAGCGGATGCACTTCAACGCGACCACCGAGTATGCGCGGAGAGATAAGGTAATCCTGTAGACCACGCCAAACCAGCAGAAACAATAACACCATCCCCAGATGGCCATAGTTCAATCCAAGGCTGACAGCCAGAATCAGGATTCCCGCCACCAGCGGGCCAACAAATGGGATGAACTCCATCAGGCCACCCAGCGTTCCAAGAGCCAGCGCGTAGGGCACCCGCATCAGCGATAGCACAGCTATATACACCGCGCCTGAGATTACAACCAGGTACAACTGCGCGCGCACAAAATGCGAGAGCATCTCGTCCAGATCGCCCATGATATCGATCAAGACTTGGCGGCTGCGCTCATTGTCCAGCAGGTTTTCGATGCTACGGGCATAGCGGCTCTTGTCCTTCAGGAAAAATATGGCGAGGATTGGAATCAGTACCAGCCAGAGCGCGTTTCCAGCTACTTCCGTGACCTTGCTGCTCTGCGCGCTAACTGCGGCAAGAACCTCGTCGCGGTGTGCCACAATAAACTGCTGCGCGCGTAGCTGCGTCTCCTGGCTCCATCCTCGCCGTTCGCCGAATTGCATCGCTATGTTGCCACTGGCAACTCTGTTGTAGAGTTCAGGCGCGGACTCGGATAGGTGCTGAACCTCTCCCAGCACTCGGGGACCTGCCACCATACCTACGGTCAGCAGAACCGCCAATAAGGCTACGTAAACCGCTGCGATGGCGATTCCCCTGCTGCACCGCGTCCACTTTTGCAGCTTTCCAATCAGTGGTTCCAAAAGGTAGGCGAATAATATCGCGAACAAGAAAGCAAGCAGAGGCTTGCGCGCCAGCCACACAAAGGCCAGTAGCGAGGCCGTCGCCAAAACTGTGAACAGGATTCGTAGCGTGTTCTTGTCGAGAAAGCTCATGAAGTGGGCAGCCTTACATAGTCGCTCCATTGTAGAACCATGAGGTCGCACCACGGGCCAAAATCCACAGCCAGGAACTCCGCCCCTGTGCGCCTGCCCGCGTTTCACAGCCGTGGGATGCTCGCTGCCCTGCGGGTGATTTCCCCTCGTCGAGGGGCCAGCTCTCCAAGTTCTACGTGCACTTCTGGCAGAAAAACCTTGCTGCGGGTTGATTCACTTCTTCACCGGGGCATAAAATTGAAAATAGTCCTGACGTTGCCCCGAGGAACATTGAAGCTAGTCACCGCCATCTACCCCGGATCCTTCGATCCGCCGACCAACGGCCACCTCGACTTGATTCAGCGAGGCGCAAAGATATTTGATGAGCTCGTGGTCGCAATACTGCGGAACTCCGACAAAACTCCGCTGTTTAGCGTAGAGGAGCGGCTGGAAATGCTGCGCGAGTGCACCGGTCAGTGGAAAAATGTTCGCGTCGAGTCCTTTGCCGGTTTGCTCGTGGATTACGCGCGAGACAGAGGTGCTCAGGTGGTTCTGCGCGGCATTCGCGCCGTTAGCGACTATGAGTATGAACTCCAGATGGCTTGGATGAATCGTAAGCTGGACTCCAGCCTGGAGACAGTTTTCATGATGCCGGCAGGGGCATATCCCTACCTGAGTTCAAAGCTGGTTCGCGAGATCGCCTCGCTTGGCGGAACAATCGACGGACTGGTTCCAGCCTCGGTGGAGGCACGGCTTCGGGCTCGCCTCAGGGATCTTTCATCGGCTCCCAGATAAGCCTCTCTGCTCCGGTCCACAATACCGGGGCGTAACAGATCACAACTTGAAAGGATTTCCAGTGCCACCAACTGCAGGAGCTATCGCATTTACCGCACGCATTGGCCGTATCGAAATTTCGGCCACCATGGCCATCAATAACCAAGCAACCACGATGCGTTCGCAGGGCGTGGATCTGGTGGACTTTGGTGCGGGAGAGCCGCATTTCGCCACCCCTGAGCACATCAAACAGGCCGGCATCCAAGCCATCCAGAACAACTTCACCAAGTACACAGCGGTGGCTGGAATCAAGGAATTGCGCGAAGCGGTGGTAGCGCGTCACAAGCAGGACTTCGGCTCGAATTACAGCTTTGACGAGACCATCGTCACCACCGGCGGCAAAAGTGCACTCTTCAATACCTTTCAGGTAATGATCGATCACGGCGATGAGGTCATCATCCCGGTGCCCTATTGGGTTTCGTTCAAAGACATGGTGGAGTTCTGCGGAGGTAAGTGCGCATTTGTCCCAACCCGCGCGGATGAAGGCTTCCGCCTGACCGCTGCGATGATTGAGAAGGCGATTACTCCGCGCACCCGCATCATCCTGCTGAATTCGCCGAACAATCCTTCGGGTGCCGCAGTGGCTCCCGAAGAGCTGACGGCCATCGTCAAGCTTGCAGCCTCGCGCGGCATCTTCGTGTTGAGCGATGAGTGCTACGTGTATCTCGATTACACGGGCCGCCCATTTTCCCTGGGCTCGCTCACTGAGTACAAGGATTCGTTGCTGCTGATGGGCTCGCTTTCCAAAACTTATTCCATGACCGGGTGGCGTCTCGGATTTGCCCTTGCGCCCAAGGCCGTGATCGGCCAGTTGCAGAAGTTGCAAAGCCAGTCAACTTCGAATCCAACCTCGATTGTGCAGAAGGCTGGATTGGCCGCGCTGACTGCTTCGCAGCAGTGTGTGGCCGATATGCGCGCCGAATTCATGCAGTTGCGCGATCGCATCGTCGCCGGACTCCGCACCATCCCCGGCGTGAAGGTAAACCTTCCCGAAGGAGCGTTCTACGCCTTTCCGGATGTTAGTGAAATTGCTGCGCGCGCCGGCATCAGCACTACCGAGTTGAGTTCGCGCCTGCTACGCGATGGCCATGTGGTCAGCGTGCCCGGTGAGGCCTTCGGTTTGCCCGGACACATTCGCCTTTCTTACGCGACATCGGCTGGCGAGATTGATCGTGGACTGGAGCGGATGCGAACCTTCTTCGCGGCCCTGTAGCCCCAGAGCTTGGTCTTTTAGTATGGTTCCGAGGCCCAGTTTCGAAGTATAGTTGCAAATCGTGGAGGAGTGAGAAGCTGCCCGGCATCTCATTCCTCCGCAATCCCCATCCAACTTGTGGAGTGCGCTACTCTGTTAGAGAGGCGCTTCAATCATGTCGGCACTCTATCCATTTCTGCTTCTTCCGGAGTTCTTCGAGCGAGTATGGGGCACGCGCGATTTGCGCCCCTATTTCAGCCGCGTCGCAGATGGTGAGCCGATTGGTGAGGTGTGGCTGACCGGCGAAAGCTGTAAGGTTGCCAACGGTCCGTTCGCCGGACAAACCTTGCGCCAGTTGGCGAAGCAATACGGCACCGAACTAACCGGAGATGCTTCGCCGCAACCAACTCGCTTCCCCCTGCTCATCAAGTTTCTCTTTCCCCGTCAAAAATTGAGCGTGCAAGTGCATCCCGATGACGAGGCTGCGCGACTTCTCGGCGAGCCCTGCGGCAAAACCGAGTGCTGGTACGTAGCTCGCGCCATCGCAGGCGCACAGGTTGGCCTGGGTCTGCGTCCCGGCATCAATCGCGAGATGTTCCGCCTCGCCATCGAAGCCAATCAGGCCGAGCACATGTTGAACTGGCTGGATGTGCGCACCGGCGAAATGATCTACGTCGATGCCGGTACGGTTCATGCCGTCGGCCCCAACTCCATCATCGTTGAGACTCAGCAGAGCTGTGACATCACTTACCGACTCTATGATTATGGCCGTCCCCGCGAACTCCATCTGGATCGCGGCATGGAAGCGATCAAGGAAAAGACACATGCAGGCCGGGTAGCGCCGAATACTGTACTAGCTCACCAACTGCTCGTCTCTTCGCCATGCTTCATCGTTGAAAAGTACAAGATCGACGGCCCTGTGACACTTGAAAGCGAGCCTGGGAAGAGTTCCGTCCAGGTGCTGGTCTCCCTGGATGGCGGAGCTGCTTTAGAGTGCGCTGGTTCTCAGCCCCTCACCTTCATGCGCGGTGAGGCTGTAGTCATACCTGCCTCGTCGCCCGCGGTGACGCTGCGTCCGCAGTGGAGCGCAGAGGTTCTCCGCATGCGCCTGCCCGCACAAACCGTGGAAGAGCCAAAGACAACTTTGCATACTGGTAGCGCAACCGCGCATGATTGATCGAAGGAGCAACCTTGGCCAAGACTTATAAGCCGGAGTTTTACCCAATCATTCTGGCTGGAGGGCGCGGAACGCGCTTCTGGCCGTTGAGCCGCAAGACCTTTGCGAAACAACTGTTGCCCCTCAACTCTGCGCAGTCGATGATTCAAGAGACTGTTGCGCGTCTGCTCCCCATCGCGCCGGGAGAAAATTTCTGGATCATCACCAACGGCGACCTTCGTCCCAACATCCTGCGCCAGCTCAAATCC
>Ga0364860_10479_pt1 | contig 24301 bp, 14 predicted proteins | sample ExccelAu500001D4_FD_206916 | JGI IMG/M metagenome (GOLD analysis project Ga0364860, IMG submission 206916) | Enriched cells from Trout Bog Lake Hypolimnion, Wisconsin, USA - BchlTB.Aug20.5000.01 .D4 | ecosystem: Environmental > Aquatic > Freshwater > Lake > Hypolimnion/Profundal zone | place: USA... | reverse complement strand
CTGTTATTATTATCCCCGCAGATAACTTCTGCAAAATAATAGTAGACACCCAGATCGGCAGCTACACCATTAAAATTACCGTCCCAACCATCTGCTATATTTTGAGTATAGAATACCCGTTGGCCAAAACGGTTGTAAACACTGAATTCGAGTAGTTGCATTTCACCATGATACAATATTCTGAACACATCGTTTTTACCATCACCGTTTGGTGTAAACGCATTAGGGATCAATGGGGTGCAGCAATTATTAAAATTAACAATGCCGGTATCTGCATCTGTACATTCGTTACTGTCTCTAACGGTTAAATAATATGTTGCGTTAATAAGGTTAGATATATGGTTTGTGTTTATTGAAGAATCCACAGCTTTTGATGAATCGCTGCTCCAGGAATAATGATACGGCACTGTACCACCTGTTACACCGGCTACTATAGCTCCCTGGTCTGCCTGGCCCTGGCAACTATTTGGTGTGATGTTTAATAAAATACGCAACGCCTCAGGTTGTGGTACAAATACTCCGGTATCTTTCATGCAATTTTTGGTGTCTGTAACAACTATCTCATAAATACCACTATACAGATCTATAAATATGGCAGTATCTGTATAAATATCATTCCCGTTTAGCTGGTAAAATAATGAGCCTACACCACCACTTGCATAAAGTGATATAGCTCCATTGTTCAACCCGTAACATGTAGTACTGGTTACATTGACATAGTCGACTAAAATGTGTGGGTAACCGGTAAAGGTTAACGTGGTATCAATACTACATCCATGCGCATCCTTGATGTAAAAGGTATATGTACCTTCTGCAAGCCCACCTATGGAATCAGAGAGTGAAAAAGTTATGTTATCTGTTGAATACTGGTATGGTGCAGTTCCACCGGAAATCTGAAAGGTAACAGACCCGTCTTTATAACCCTGGCAAGTAGGATTAACAGAATCAAGGCTTGAAAACACCAATGGTTGTGGCTGAGTAAGTGTTACAGTTGTATCAATAGTACAACCATGGTTGTCTTTGACTTGTATACTCTGAATCCCTGCTATCAAGCCGGTAAGCACATTGCTGTTTTGCCATACACTGCCATTTGCCTCATAAAAGTATGGTGGAGTAGCTCCTGTGGCTGTAATTGTAACCATGCCGTTGCTACCTCCATAACAGGATATGTTACCCAGTAAAATACCCGATATTCCAATAGCTGTAGGCTGTGCAATTGTAAATATAGTATCATGAATGCAACCATTATTATCTTTTACAGTGATTGTATCCAGGCCGGCATATAGAGCGGTATAAGTTATAGTAGTTGTATAAGCGCTATTATCGAATGAATAGAGATAAGCGGGTGTACCGCCCGTAGCTGAAACTGTGACCTGGCCATTGTTATATCCAAAGCATGAAGGCTCAGCGATGGTAATATGCGGAATAATAGCTGCAGGCTGGCCTACATAAACAGAAGTGTCGTCAATGCATCCGTTATCATCTTTAATATGGATGTTGTAGTTTGCGCTGATAAGACCTGAAAATGTATTAGAGACTGCATAACTGCCTGTACCTATAGCGTAAGTATAAGGGCTGATCCCGCCTAATCCGTTTACAACAATAATACCGGATGCCCCATTATGGCATAATGCAGGGGTAACGGTAAATGTAGCCGAAACATGAAGAGAGTCAGTTACATTTACGGTCGTATCCGCAATGCACCCATTTGCATCTTTTACAGACAAAGTATATGAGCCTGCAGCCAATGGTGAAAAAACACCAGATGTTGTATAGCTTCCTGAACCCAGCGCAAATGTATATCCCGGAGTGCCCCCTGATGCACCTAGTGTTATCTGCCCGTTTGCCAAAGTATTACATACAGAAGCCCTGACAAATGCATGCGGTATAATTGCTGATGGTTGCTGGATATTTACTGTAGTGTCTTTAATACACCCGTTTGCATCTTTAACATAAATGGTATTTGCTCCGGCCGACAACCCGGTAACTGTTGAAGAAGAACCATAAGCACCTGTGCCGGCTGCGTAAGTATATGCAGGTGTACCACCAGCAGCATAAATATGAACAGACCCGTTTGTGCCACCATTACATAACGGCATTTGTATTGATACAGAATCAATGACGATCGCTGAAGGCTGTGTAATAGAAATTGTATCAGAGTAATAACATCCATTTGCATCCTGAACCTGAATGATGTAAGTGCCAACAGCCAATGAACTGAATGTGGATGATGTACCGAAGGCACCGCCGGAAATATCGTAAATATAAGATGGTGTACCACCGGAAACGGACACTGTAACCGAACCATTGTTACCACCATAACAACTCACCTCATGGATAGTGGGTGTAATAACCCCCGGTGCAGGTTGGGTAAGTGTGAGCGAAGTATCGAAAGTGCAGGAGTTGGCATCCATTACGTGTATAGTGTAAGTTCCTGCTGTTAGTGAAAAAGTATCGGAAGTGCCGTATGGAAAACTATTGTATGCATAAGTATAAGTTGTGCCTGAACTACCTGTGCCATATACTATTACTGTAGCATCGCCTCCGTTACACAATACATTGGAGATAGAAAATGTAGCTCCTATGAATAGAGAATCTGTAAGTGAAAGCGTAGTATCGATGATGCAACCATTGGCATTCTTAATATGAAATACATAAGTTCCATGGGTGAGCGCAGAAAATACACTATCAGAACCGTAAGCTCCTGAGCCAATGGAATAAGTATATGGTCCGGTACTATTAAATGCTGAAAGAGTTACACTGCCATCGGCAAAGCTGTTGCAAAGCGGGCTGGTGATGAATACATTAGCCAAAATAGCAGGAGCAGATGGGATTGTAATGGTGGTATCCTTTATACAGCCGTTTGCATCCCTGATGTATAGCGTATACATGCCGGAGCTTAATCCTGAAAATACATTTGACGAGGAGTAAGCGCCACCGTCGATAGAATATGTATAAGGAGGGAGGCCTCCGGAGCCTGTAATGGTTGCAGTGCCTGTAGCGCCACCGGGGCATAAAGGTGTGGTGGTGGTAACAGAAGGTGTAGGTGGGTTAGGTTCGGTAATTGTAATTGTGGTGTCAGCATAACAACCATCAGGATTTGTGACCCGGATAATATAAGTTCCTGCAGCCACACTATCTGTGATCATACCTGTAACTCCTGTTATGGTTTGTATAGTAGTTGTACCTAGTATTTCACTAACAGTATAGGGGCTGAAAGAGCCGGATGGCGTAACGTGAAAAGTTGCTTTAGTAATACATGTGGCCGGTGTAATGATACTTACCGCTTCGGATGGTACGGGATATACAGTGATGGTATATGCTACAGTTTGGGTGTTTGATAGCGGGCAGGCATTGTTTTGGTAATAGATAAAAAAAGTGTAAGTGCCAGGTGCAACACCGGTGGTATTCCATGTAAATGTACCTAACGGCGCTATTGTGCCATTGTTAACAATATTGAAGGTGGCACCTGATGGTAGTCCGGAAGCTGTCATAGTTATTGTGTCTCCTCCATCAGTAGGATCAATGTGGAAGCTGAAAGGGCCAACATTATCACAGATATTTAATTCTGTACCTCCAACGACAGAACCTGCGGTAGCACCTGTGACGGAACCGGTTGGCGGGCTGCTGGTACAGGAATTCAACACAACAACAGTCATTTCGCGTTGAGTTGTACCTCTTAAAACGCCATCATGATATTCTTCCACATTATAGACCACAAGCGCCCTTTGGATGGCATTGGGTGTAAATGAGAGCTGGCCATTGGCGTTGCTGAATGAAAATGCGCCTGTGGCAGTTGCCAATGGTGCAGTTGCTGTCCAGGGGGCTATGTAAGAAACGCTGGTGCCTGTAGAAGCATCCATGCCGGGAACGAGGTAATACCTTAGACTATCGCCATCCGGATCAACAGCACCGGGATTAAAATTTGCAGGCTGGTTGATACAATAAAAGGGAGTAGCTATAGTGGTATAAATGGCGCTGTTGTTATCGTAAGTGGTGTTATTAAGCGTATCTGTAAGTTGTATAATTGAACCAGTTGTGCCAATAACAATATTGGATATCTGATTGCTCCTTCCGGCAGATGCCCCTGTGCCCATATTGCCTTCGAAAATAAAACGCCATGCCGATGAAGGACCGGACACAGTATAATTGCCGGAATATACAAACTTCTTTACCCCGGTAATAGTCCCGGATGTACAAGTTGTGCTGTTCACATATGCCGGACAAACAGGTGAGACATCTACACCATCGACCGGAGCCTGAATAGCAAGATTGATAGAGGAAACACTTGTGTTGCCATTGTATATATCTATTTGAGGAGTTGAGGTAGGTAAAGAACTAAATGCAGATCCGGAACAGTCGCCATAAACTACGAGGTAAATGGTGTATGTGTTGCCTGTGACATGTGCATAGTAAAAGTCAATACCAAAAATATGCGAGGCATTGGCTGCAACTGTTGAAAGCAGCAGGTAGATCAATAAAGAAAATGCTTTTAGTTTTTTACTTTTTAAAACAAGCATAATATGAGTTTATTATATGCATAAAAACTGATTACCAGACTTTTATGCATAAATCAGTACACAATAAAATATATTATGAGACCAATACAAATATAAGGGCAAATGGTTAGTTTAAAAAAAGTTTGGGGTGTAGATAGTGAAATTAAGGGCGTATACAGCAAAAATGAGTATTCCCCGCATATTTGAGGACTACAGATCTGCAATATTGCTTTTCAAAAAAACTATGATCTATCACCCTACTTCAACACCTAATTCCTCAACCAGGTCTTTTTCTATTCTCAGATTATTAATGATGAACACCTGGCGGTCCGGTGTGTTTTTACCCATGTAGTATTCCAGCAATTTTTGGATTTGCGCATCCTGGCTTATAAGTACAGGATCTTTACGAATGTCTTCACCAATAAATTGTGCAAACTCTTCCGGGCTGATCTCTCCGAGGCCTTTAAAGCGTGTTATCTCTGCCTTTGTGCCTATCTCTGATATGGCCCTCTGCCGTTCTTCATCGCTATAGCAATAAATAGTTTTTTGCTTGTTGCGCACACGGAACAGGGGTGTTTGCAGAATATAGATATGATTGCCACGTACAAGATCAGGAAAAAACTGAAGGAAGAATGTCATGATGAGCAGGCGTATGTGCATACCATCAACATCGGCATCGGTGGCAATAACTATGTTGTTATAACGCAAACCTTCAAGGCCTTCTTCAATGTTCAGTGCATGCTGGAGGAGGTTGAACTCTTCATTTTCATAAACCACTTTTTTGGTGAGACCGTAACAGTTCAATGGCTTACCACGCAAACTAAATACCGCCTGTGTTTCCACCTGGCGGCTCTTGGTGATTGACCCGCTTGCACTGTCTCCTTCGGTAATAAATATAGTGGACTCTTGTTGTTTGAGATTGTACTCGTCCCTACCCTTTGCTGGCGGCTCATCGTTAAGATGGATACGGCAATCGCGGAGTTTTTTATTATGCAGGTTCGCTTTTTTGGCACGCTCATTAGCAAGCTTACGGATCCCACTCAACTCCTTACGTTCACGTTCACTTTGCTCAATACGTTTTTTGAGTGCTTCAGCTACTGCGGGATTTTTGTGCAGAAAATTATCCAGATCTTTATTGAGGAAATCTGTTATAAACGCCTTCATACTCGGACCGCCTTCCCATACATACTGAGAGCCAAGTTTCGTCTTTGTTTGTGATTCAAATACAGGTTCCTGCACCCTTACGGATATGGCTGCACAAATGCTTTGGCGTACATCTGATGCATCATAGTCTTTTTTGTAAAAATCACGAATGGTCTTAACGAAAGCCTCACGAAAAGCGCCCTGGTGTGTGCCTCCCTGCGTGGTATGCTGGCCGTTTACAAACGAATAAATATCCTCGCCATAATCACCGGTATGCGTTATCGCTACTTCAATATCATTGCCTTTCAGGTGAATGATCGGATAACGGAGATTGTCTGGATTTGTCTTGCGCTGCAGGAGATCGAGCAGCCCGTTTTTCGAAATGTAGTTCCTTCCGTTAAAATGTATCTGCAAACCTGCATTCAGGAAACAATAATTCCAAACCTGGTTTTCGAGATACTCATGCAGGAAGTGATAATTTTTAAAAACAGTATCGTCCGGACGAAAGACCACAAGTGTTCCGTTAGCCTCTGTAGTTGTGGTTTCTTTATGGTCTTTGACGAGTATACCTCTTTCAAATTCAGCTACTTTCACCCTGCCTTCGCGGTATGATGATACTTTGAAGTACTTACTCAGTGCATTTACCGCTTTTGTACCCACGCCATTGAGCCCTACAGATTTCTGGAATGCTTTGCTATCGTACTTGGCGCCGGTGTTTATTTTGCTCACAACATCAACCACCTTACCAAGCGGTATGCCACGGCCAAAATCACGAACGGTAACACTACCATCGGCAATAGTGAGCTCAATACGTTTGCCCTGGCCCATTGCAAATTCGTCAATACAGTTATCCATTACCTCTTTCACGAGTACATAGATGCCATCATCTACACTGCTGCCATCGCCCAGCTTGCCTATATACATACCGGGGCGCAGGCGAATATGCTCTCGCCAATCGAGTGATTTAATACTGTCTTCGTTATATTGGTTCAATAAGTCCGCCATTGTTGTTTCAAAAAGTTATTAATTTAAAAATTGTATTTCATTTTACCATCCGCTCGCCAGCACATCGGCTATGTGCATGGTCTGGATAGGGAATTTGTTTTCATTTATATAGCCTTGTATATGCATCATGCAACTGACATCGGTAGTGATCATATATTGGGCACCCGTTTCAAGGGCGCTCTTTACTTTTGTTTGCGCCATGCCAATGGATATAGGTTCATATTTAATGGCAAAAGTGCCGCCGAAACCACAGCAGGTTTCACATTCTTTCATCTCAACCAGCTGAAGGCCATTAACGTTTTCGAGTAAGCGCCTGGGCCCTTCTTTTATACCACACTCCCTAAGGGCCCCGCAAGCATCATGATAAGTAGCTATGCCATTCAGGGTAGCACCAACATGCTCAACCTTCAGGATCCTGGTAATGAACTCAGTGAACTCTAACATATTCTCCCTGACCTGGTTGCATAAATTGTGATCGGAGCTATTATCAAACAACTTATCGTAACAGTTGCGGACATAACCCGTACAGGACCCGCTGGGGCTAACTATGTAAGTATTCTCTTCAAAATCATGCAAAAATTTTGCAGCCACTGATTTTGCCTCGTCACGATAACCGGCATTATATGCAGGTTGCCCGCAACAAGTCTGGCGGGTATTATACGTTACATCGCACCCTAACTTTTCAAGGACCTTGACCATATTCATACCCGTTTCGGGGTATAACTGATCTACAAAACAGGGAATAAACAGTTGAACTTTAGGCATTATCAATTGAAAATTAAAATGCAGTTGCCGGCAGGCAGGCTGCTTAAAAACACGTGCTAAGATACTAAGTAATGGAATCGTTTAGAAATATAGAACTTGCACATATCTTGACAGAAGTATAATTTTCAATAATATTTGTGTATATTGTAGCAATAAGATATTTGAAGTATTTTGTAGTGATGATCATTATGCTTCTTAGAACCTTCTGACCGAATGCTTTTTTTACTGTTAAAATTTACAGTATGTATACAACTTTAGATATTGTACCTATCAGGATAGCAGATCATTATAAAATTATTTCCGGCCTTATGCATGAGTTGCATTTGCATGAACATAGTTTGTTTGATAAAACTGCTGCATGGCCCGACATTGAGACCAGCTATATGCGGCATGTGGTACAGATGCAGGAAGAGCATGACGGGCTTTGCCTGATGGCATATGCTGATAATATGCCGGTAGGGTTTATTTTCGGGTATGTGGAAGAGCAGGATGACAGCAGAATAGAAATACACGAAGGCAAAGAATTGTATGTATCGGATGGCATAGTACTGGAGCAGTACAGGCGATTGGGGATATATAATATACTCAACGAAACACTTGAGCAGCATTATATAGGTAAAGGTATAAAGCGCATTATCAGGTTTACGTTGGTGAATAATACACGAATGCGTCAATTTCTGGAAAATGAAGGGTATGGCGTGACCCGGTTACTTTACGAGAAATGGCTATGATTGTGAATGGTGAAACGATCATATCTTTTTCCAGAAGTGATCACCGCCATTAGGGCACCCTTCTGCCAAAGGTTCTGACTTTACAGTAATAATAGTGCTGCAACCTTTGCAGATGTATTTTATATCGCCTATCTCACCCAAATTAGTCCAAAGATGCCGTGATGATTGGGAACAACCGGCAATGCCGGGTTCGGAATCTTTCCTGATCGCAACGCGGCAATGTTTACATTGATACCAATGTGTGGCACTTGTCTTTTTATATTCAGGCCTAAATGCAGCACGGGCTTTCCGGCGTGCGATAAACATGCTTGTTTGCCTTATTATCACAGCAATAATAAGTACACTCATCAGGAACCCAACAACTGAATCAGTATCCAGGCTGAAAGGCAACCATGGTTTTTTAACAGCTACAGGAGGCTTTTGCACAATGGGGGGCTTAGGCGCTTGTCTTAAATACTTGCCCTTAACATATCCATCACGGCCGTTGTAAGTAATTTTACACCACACACCATCAATCCCGGAAACATCAACTATGGTATTCTTTTTGATCGAACCGATGATATGGCCATGGCCTCCTTTGCCATCCCTGAATTTTATATCCCGGATAGCAATATAATCCTCCGCATTCAGGCCCGGTATAGCAAACAGAGAAAACAATAATACGAGAAAATATATTTTATATCTTATTGTCATCCTCATTTTTGCAAGTTATAAAACTACAACAACTTTTGTTAATGCCCTAAGCGCCTGTAATAATTGTATGTTCATTATTTATTTCAAAGCATTTTGGTGTGAGTAAATAGCAAAAAAATAGCCGCATAAATGCGGCATATTTTTAGTTGCAAATTTAAAAATACTTTATTTTGCTGTAATTGCTTTATCATCAACAGCAACTATTGAATTAGCTACCTTATTAGTTTGATCAGCAGGTGTATTGTCATCATAATATGCAATAGCAATTTTAAAGCCGGTGCACTTTTCGTAAAGTACATTAGCATCACAACCTGCATATCCTACAAACTTTTGTTCTTTAGGGCCTATTTTTTCGATAGCAATGATTTTCTTTTGCAGAAAATTATTAACAAGTGTTGTTTCTTCTATCCTAACTGTAACTGTGCGGCTGGATGATTTGTTGATCACATCGCATGCTTTTTGGTCTTCAAGTTTTTTAGTGCATTTTGAAGGGACCAATGCCACTTCTTTTATTGCATTTTCAACCATTCGCTTCTGTGCAAAAGTGTTTGAAACACTAATGAAAGTAAGGGCTACGAACATTATTTTAAATTTCATATACTAACGATTTACAAATGAGTTACTAATGAATTGTTAACAAAAGTAAGCGCATTTTTCTAATTACCAAAATAATTATCACATATTATTTATTAAATGTGATGAGCGAATAAGGTCAAGTATAAAATCAATAGAATTGTAATTATCTAAATGACAATCGAGAAGAATAATATAACAAACTGCTTGTAATATGTTGTGGTATTTTACGGCAAGAAAAAACTTAATCGTTTTCCCCTGAGCTTAGGTAATAATAATATTTACAACAGCGAGGTCATAAACCAGGATTTTGCAAACATAACCGAAAGAATTACAAACTTTAAAAACCAGCACCAATACCAAATTCAGCATATTCAGCAACAATCTCATGGGTTAGAAGTAAAGCAGACAGGAAAACTTCTTTTAATGCGCCATGTTCTTTCTGGATGACGTAATAATTTACCCCTATCTTTTCGTAAACGGCATCGAACTTTAGGAAGGTTTGATGATAATATACACCAAGTTGAGTTACAAAGCCTATTCTACCTTCTAGGAATTCGTTACCAACTAAAAAAGCCCCATCCCATGAATGTGCTTTTTCGTGACCATAATCAACGCCGTAATTGATAAGGAAGTCGTAAACATCTTTATGAAATGCATAATCAGCACCTGCGAAGAATTTGTTTTTACTGAGCCAGCGTTTGCTTGCAAATATGGTGCCATGATATGATGGGGCAATCGGATCACCGATCTTAGGTGCTCTTGCTTCTTTGAAAGACATTCCATAACGAAATTCGAACAACCATCGGTTGCTGAGTTTAGGCAGTTCCCGGATTATCTTTTTGGGATTTGCTGTGACAGGAAAATATTGTGCCCCAATGTGTATCCCGGCCATATTAACTCCCTGGTTCGGCTGGTGGTAATCTGCATTAGATATATGTGTAAAGTTAGCCCCTAACTGAAACCGCCAATGATCACTGTATTGGTAGCGAAGATCTGTCATAAAAATGGCAAAATCGTCGAGGTGGCTGCCAATAGCATCATTTAATGTATCTACCGGTGCGGTAGTTTGATATTTTTTTGTAACATAACCAAGTCCATCGCCAAGACGGAAAGTCCACTCAAGATTTTTGGCGCGCATTAGCGGTATCTGGATATTGGGATAAATGCCAACACAATTACCGAAAACCCGGTTCAGGCCATAATCTGTACATGTAATTCCAACACCTACTACCGGGAAATTGCGCCTTTGTTCCCAGTCTTTTTTACCGTAAGTCTGCCACAAAAAGTTCACATCGATAGCGTTTGAAAATGCAGGTATCGGCGCTTCAAAACGTGAAGTTTGCCTGATTATCTTGCCGGATAGGATATTGGCCTCGATCCCGAAGCCTTGCAATGAGTTTTGATCCTGTGCGAAAACACGGGTAGAAAACAATAAGTAAACAATAAAAATAGCAGCCTGGGCTGACATCTTGTACATGGTGGTAAAAATAAGGAAAGTTGTGTATTTTCATTTATTGAAGGGTGAATGGTTTCAGTGTTTATCTTTGATCAAATAGAAAATGATGATAAAATATATTGCGGGATGGGTATTCGTGATTGCAGCATGTAGCATATCTGCGATAGCGCAAAACCAGGCTAAGTTTAGTGATATTAAAGCCGGGATGAAGAATAAATGGCTGGAACAACAAGCTTTACGGATAGCAAATGAAAGGGCTACAGACCTTCATTGGCTGGCCGAATACAAAAAGGCTACCATCATATCCAAGAAATGGCAACCGATATTAAATGACTATGGATACCTGGTAGGGCGGAAAATACATATGGAGCTTTATTGCGTGGAGCAAAACGGGAATTGTGAGATGGCGGATTTCACATTTAAACAAAAATATAAGGCTGAGGGATATTCAAACCGGCTCATTTGTATTAAAGTAGGCCAGCTTTATAATGTTGATTGCGAATGATCCGGGGGATTTAGTTTCATACCATAATATACGTGACTGCACTCCACACCTCCAAAGTCGGCAACACCGGGTAAAAAAGCCCATTTTTGAAAGTTGAATTTTTCCATCAAATTTATGCTCGCAACATTTTTATCGAGTATTATGGCAATTGCTGTTTTGTAATTTAGCTGCCTGCATGCATTAATGGCATACACAAGCAATTGAGAAGCTACACCTTTTTTTCTATAATCAGCATGAATAAAATAGCTGATCTCCACTGAGTAACGGAACGCTCCCCTGCCCGCCCGATATGGGCTAATACTAAGCCAACCAGCCACTGTATCATCAATTACATAAACAAACAAAGGGTACTTATCAGGCGTATGGTCATTGAACCATCCGATACGTTCATCTATATTTGTACGCTCTGTGAAACCTGTCTGGAATCCGGCATCAATTGCCTGGTTATATATTTCAACTACTGCTTCAAGGTCGTCAAAGTTAGCTGTCCTGATCATAATTTATTCGTGAGTGAATAATCAATGTCCCGATGCACCATTCCCGTTTTTGTGCATCAGGTTTACAACTTCGTTTCCTTTCTCAAACAATGGTAGCCACGGAGAAGAATTGTTTTCAAGAAATATCAATTGTTCCTGTGCAACGAAAATACCATGATTTGTCAGTAAATAAAACCTCACACATCCCGCAAGTGGTGGCTCAGTTGCGGTAACCTGTATAGCCCTGCCAAGATAGTCCTGCGCAGTGGTAACAAAATCTACGGCTACCTCTGCTATTTCAGGGGTCATTCCGCCTCCGGTCTTACCTCCGCCTGAACTAAAATACATACTAACTGCACCGGTGATATAGGCAGAAAGTGTTACAATTGCATCACCAACATTACAATCCATTACAACACCATATACTAATGTTTCACTATCAGGGATTGTTAATTTGAGTTGTGCAGGTGTTACAAGGAGTGCCAACCTTCTCAATCCATCATAAGCAGAAGTATCTGTATCAGCAAGAATGGAAGCTTGGTTTGCATTTTGTTTCCTACCCCTTCTTACAAAATAAATGATCACCCCAATCTGCAACAGAATAACTATAATATATACAGCAGTCATTTAAAATAAATATTTTTAAGAGGCAAAGCTACGCCACCATTACCAAAGCGCTAACTAAATTTATGATACTTGCCTATTAGGTAAAATGCAATAAGTGCTGCAATAATGAGCAAATAATATACCCAATTACTTTTCCTTTCATTATCTACAGTTCGAGATGTTAAATTAGAATGAGTAGGTTGGTCACGATCCAGATAACCCTTTGATTGAATAGTATGCATTTCATCGATCAATTGTTTATCTCTTACCTTTTCCCAATCAACATAATCATGCAATGTGCCTTGGGCTTTCAGGTGTTTGCCTTTTTCAGTTAAAAAATACACACCACCTTCCCTTGCGTGAAAAAACTGATTTTTGATCAGGAAATCTGAAATATTCCCTATAGTACGTGAAACAAATGAATGGAACCCCGGGTCATTAGTATCTCCGTCACCGATCAAACTATCTTTCTGATCGTTCAAATATTCGTTCATTGCAACCTGCAAATCACTTAATTCATCAAATGTTTGTGTATGTATGTACCTATTCAATAAGTCAGTTTCAAAACTAGATAGTGAAATATCCATACGATGTATTTTCTCAAACTTAATAACCTTTTCCCAGCAATGCAACCATGTACTAAAAAATCTTATTTTCACCCAATGAAAATTGTCATTTCTTTATTTTTTGTCATTATTTCACTTGCGTTTCCCCTCAATATATTGGCGCAAAATAGTGGAGATGATGTTATCTCATTGCCAATAAAAGCACCTGTACCCGAAAACTCAATAAAAAAAGGACACATAAAAGCAGGTAACAATGCCACTGATATGAATTGTGACTATGAAGGGGTTATAGCAGATGCAAAGGAAAAAGCTAAATCAATGGGTGGTAATATTGTAAAGATCACTGAGCTGATACCACCGGTATTTATAAGCAGATGTTACCGTATTGAAGCTGATGTATACTATTGCAACAACCTTAGCGACCCAGTATTTCAACTGAATACAAAACACAATTCATCTTCTGATAATCCAAACAATTATGTGCTGTTATATATATATAGATTAAAAGACACAACAATGCTTGCGCCATCATATAACCTGCACCTTGATGATAATTCAGTATTATGCTTTGTAAAAAGCAGATCGAGAGATTCAATAAGAATATACAAAGATGGGCCTGTGACGTTATGGGGCAAAACAATGCATCGTGGTTCATTAAAACTGGATACAAAATTTGGTGAAGCCTATTATATTAGATGCGGGCTGACCGGTGGGCAATTTAATACAACTCCTGATATTGAACTTATAGATAGTAAGGCCGGAGCGGCCGAATATGCAAAAGGCGGTAAAAAAAGTAAGAACATTGATGTGGAATACTTAGAAGAAATACACTGATATTAATTACCAGGCCGTTTAACTGATTTCAATAAATATATATCATGGCAAAAATCAAAGTAGGTACTATAATAAAAAAAATATTGATCGGCCTGTCAGCGGCAGTCCTGGTAATTCAATTTATTCATCCCGACAAAAACATCAGTAATACAGTTACGGCAGACGACTTTAATAATATATACCCAATTCCAGATAGTGTGCAGATAATATTGAAACGAGCCTGTTATGATTGCCATAGTGATAACACCATCTATCCGTGGTACAATAAAATCCAGCCCGTGGCATGGTGGCTAGATCACCACATTAATGAAGGCAAAAAAGAGCTTAATTTCTCGGAATTCGGTAAGCGGCCGCTTGCAAAGCGCGCAAAAAAAATAAGAAAGATCGCTAAGGAAATACAGAAAGGAGATATGCCATTAGACAGTTACACATGGATACACAAAGATGCTATACTTACTGAAACTGAAAAGAATATGGTGATCAACTGGGCAAACAATTTAGCACAGCAGATAGATATACAAACACCACCAGCAAGCAAATAACAGGCTCTTCTCATTAGCTCTACTCATACACCAGCTTCACTGTATAACGAACGCCACCAATATCAAAACGGGCGAAGTAAACACCTTTTGCACGTGTAAATGTGTGCAGATTAGTAGTGTTATTCCATTGCGTAGCTTTTATTGTTGTTTCGTACTGACTTCTTCCGGTTTCATCAAAAATATTTAACCTCAACACAGTGCCTGCCGGGGCATGCCAGAGAAAAGTTACATTGCCATCAAAATTAGGATTTGGATAAACATTCAGTAGTGTATTGTTATTTTCCCAAAGAACAGTGCGTATTGGAAAAACGATTGAACTGCCATTGTCAAGGATAGCGGTAAGCCTGTAATTAACAGGAGCGTCATTAGGGATATCAACCGAAGGATCATCAGTAAAATCATATTGCTGGCCATAATGGCGTTGCGATGGCGTGTAATAAATATTAGTAAAGGTGCCGTTGTCGATAGAGCGGTCTAAAATATAGTGATCAACCATGCCATCTATATATGAAGTCCATGACGCCAAAGCGCTGTGATAGGCTATCATTTGTGCATTAAACGAAACAAGACCTATAGCTGAATCTCCAAAATCAACTTTGCGAACTGGTGAGAAATAAACATTATCATTATTTTTCATTGTCCATTGCAACCGATAGTAAAGAGCAGTATCTGCAGTAATACTTACCGGGTCTGTATATGTGTAATCTCCTGGGTTGGAATGTGTGGCAGAAGTATCCAGGATAGAAGTAAAATTAACAGAGTCAGAGGAACGCTGTAATGTATATTGAACAACAGACGTATCGATAAGTGAATGCCAAAAACTAGTTACTGACTGATCGTTTTTAAATGCTATGAAATTCAAATAATCAGTACCTGCCGGAAATGTGCCAGTAGGCCCGCCATTATTAAACCAAAACTCAGAAAAAGGTTTTACCGTCAGTTGTGCATAGTAACCTCTGTCATAAGGAACCCAGGCAATAACAGGGCTTAAAGGTCTGTAAGGGTAAAATGTAAATACACCTCCGGTATCATCAGCCAGTGTGCCATTCTCGGATAAAGGATTGTTGTGATTGTCATATTGTGTAATGCCTAAAGAATAAGCATCCGTCAATGGCGTACATGAAGGGCAATCTCCGTCATATAGGGCATTCACAAATTCACTATCTAATAAGTATAAACGAATCTGTACACTATCAGCAGGTGATTGTGGCGCCTGAATAGTGTAACTACGTGGCAAGGTAAATTGAGTAGCGCTGGGGTTGGTCCAATAACCCTGTTCATACAATGTAACAGCGGTGTTGTTAATACTTTGGTTGTTGGGCTGTATTGAAGCTATTAACTGGTTAGTTTGAGTATAGTCAGTAAATGAAATGCCACTAATATCTTGAGTGACAGTATAATCAGAAGATGCAGGGAGAATAGGATAAGTAAGATCGTAAATATGCATATCATCTACTGCTATGCCTTCATAAGTTACGGCAGGATCTGATGACATTACAAAACGGAAATGTATTGTCTCCCCTGCAGGAGGTTTGGGCAGCGGTATCGTGGCCACATGCCAGCGGGTAAACCCTTCAGGATTCCATAGATTGAATGTAGAATCGTACCAGTTTGTGCCTTGTCCTGAAGCGCCAAGCTTTGTCCATATTACGCCATCAAATGAATACTCCATATATGCTGCATCACAAAGTGTAGTGCCACAATTCTCGATATCTAAAGCACAGCTAAAACTGAGTGTAGGATTGTTGAGTTGTGAAATATCAAAGCATGGAGAGTAGAGATATGATGTTTCAAGGTTGTTATAATTACCGGTAAGATTTGTTTTCCATGCTTTTGTTCCGCTCGCGGCATGATTGATCAACGGTGATGCGGGAGTACCATATTGCCAGGAATCATTGATGCCATTTGTAAAATACCCTCCATTGCCTGATTCGAAATTTTCAAGGTATGGAAAAGTGCTTACGACAATACTATTTCTAAAATTGTAATTCAGTATACTGTCATTTAATGGGTAACTATCTCCTGCTTCATGCAGCCAAACACTAAGTGTATGTGTTGACCCCGGAGTAATATTCAATGACTGGGAGAACGTATAGTTGATCGTGTCTTTTGCGCCGATGGAATCAATAGTACCTGAATATACTGTGCCTGAATCCATACTATAAAATAACTGGACGTTATACAATGTATAATTAACCCCATTATGGACCTGAACTGTAAGTGGCTCTGAAGATGGCAAACCACAATTAGTTGGTGCCGGGGATACAATGCCTATGAGTTCCGCATCGTTGGTAACGGTATACAATCTAAAGTTATCGAAAGTTATGCCATTGCCATAATTCACAGCAGCTATAAGTGAAGTATCATTCTGGCCGAAAGAAACCTGCGTGCTGGTTGAAAAATCATGTCTACTGAACCTGATGGCATCGGTAAGCGACAAAGACAGTACATGAGTTATAGCGCCGGGATATGCGAATAAATTGTAAACGAAAAACGGCCACCACCCTGCCGTATCAGCGCCACGGGCAAACACAGTATTTCCACCGGGAGTTTTAGGCGTGCCGTGAAGTATGTAGTCAAAATCTATGCGGATTTCTGTTGTAGCCGTATCGTAATTGGCAAGGTTGAACGTACCAACAAATATGTTATCGCTGCCATTCAGTACGTCCTGGTTTTCATCAAGGCTTATGGATCGGTTCCCGGTAATTGTTATATCATCATCAACGAATGATCTCATTCTACCTGAATCATTGTTATTGAAATAATCCCAATGACTGTTAGGAGAAACACCTATAGAATCATGGCTAACAGCAAACTTAGTAAGCGCTTCAAAACCATCAAAAAATGGTGTTGAAAGATCCATAGTGTCGTTAGGAAGATTGAGTACAGTGAAAGTAATTGTATCATTTCCCGGTTGCGGGTCTGTCAGGGAAAGATTGGTAACTGCAACAGTTATATTATAAACACCCGTATCAACTAATGACAACCCTGGTATGCTTACAACTGCATCACCATTTGCTGGAATAGTGCCGGTGAGCGTAACAGTTTGCCATAAGCCGCCATTTACCTGGTACGAAATATTGTAGCTGTTACAAGGGAATGAATAGAGGTCTTTGACATCTACTTGTAGGTTGGTTACTGCCCCAAATTGAGTACTTGTATACATTCTGCCACTGGAAGGAGAAAGTATATTGTTGATCATAAGGTCACCATCAGAAATTGGGTTTGTACAATCACCTGTATTTGCCATTGCTATTGCGGAAACAGATCGAAAACCGGGAATTCCATTGAACACCGGCTGCACAGCAACGTATGATTTTATATTTAAAGGCATATTTCCGAATGAATATATAGTATCGGAAGTAGAATCAACGACCTGCATATATAAGCCCACCTTTTTTAGCATATTATAGCTTGTGGCATTCGGGATTGGTGACCAATGCACATTTATGTACCCGGGGCATTGTGCGGTATCAAGGGTTACAACTGGTTGTGTATTTACCGTAAACTTTCCGGAAGTGGTAACTAATAAGGTATTATTATTCGTAAGCCTTACAAGGCAATCAGTAGAATTTACACCCAGTGGGATAAAATCACAATGCCAGGCATTTGCAGGAATATTATTAGATATGGTTTGCCAGGTTGTTCCGTTGTCAGGAGAAAATTCTATGGTCAATGTGTTATTGCCGGCAACTCCATCCCAAAAAATACGTACTGAATCTTCATAATTATTCGCATTAGGTAACTGTTCTCCTCCAATAGGAAATGTAAGATGAACGTCATTCGGGATAACATCATAAGCTACAACATATCGCTGAGGCCCCTGAGGAATATTATAACCTTTTACAGTAATTGTATAATTGCCTGTTGCTGCATTATTAATTGTAACCTGTTCTGCATTGTTGAGGTGATCTGGCTGCTCGGTAGCATTATTGTTTACATTAGCCGGCATAGGGTCAGGTACAAGGGGAAAATGCAAAATATTTGCAGGATCAGTAACCGTTAAGTCAAGATCATTAACGAGCGCAATAGCTGCAGATGGGCTACCTTCCACATCATTCCAGTAAAGCATCACTTTTACCTGCCCTGTATTTGCAGGTACAGAAATATTAAAAGTCTGTGTAGCTCCATTACTTAATGTACTGGTAAAATAATGGCCGCTATCAAGAATCTGAAAAGATCGGTACATATCCATTAGTCCAAAACCAAAAGAAAAATCAGGTCCGGGATTACCTACATCCAATGTGCCGTTAAGTATAATTGTTTTCAGAAGATCCGCACGTGGCTGAGCCCCCGCATTAAGTTGTTTATATCGTTGTGTAAGCGCCGCTAATCCGCTTGCTGCCTGGGGGGAAGCAAAACTGGTACCACTGGCCCATTCATAGCCATCCACATCTATATCGGAATACACGCCTGAACCAATGGCCGTCATATCAGGTTTTAATCTGCCGTCTTTTACCGGGCCATGCGAGTCGTCATATGCAACGATCATGCCGGAAGACATACTACCTAGAACAAGATTATTTTTAGCAGGCTGATATCCGCCACCTACTGTAGCAAAACCGTAAGGAAACGGGCTGCATGTAATTGTACCATCATTACCGGCGGCAAATACATGCTGAACGTACGGGTATTGAATTTCCAAAGTGTCAACTAACTGGGAATAAGCATCGTAAGTGCCTTCATAACTACAATCACCTGCAATAATTTCGTACGAATTATTGGTAATGGTCATATTGTAATCATTGAACATAGCCCCGGTTGCAGGCAGAATTGCATCAAAGTAATGATCTACCAGTGTGACATGTGGAGTGATGCATGCGGCGAGCGGATCAACATTCGCAGCGCCACCTGTTATTGCGTTTACAAATCCTCCGTGATGTGCATCCGGAGCCGGGTTAAAATTTATAACCCTGTCTTTTGTATCGGCATGATATATGCCGGATGACTCGTCCCCAACACCTACCGTAACACTATCTCCGAACAATCCGTATCCGCCATAGCTTGTCACACCATCTACTATATTACTACGTACAGCCGGTATTGATTGTATGTCCAGCGGTACAATACTCGAAACCGGGCTAATATACCGGACACCATACCAGGATGATGCTGCACGTAATTTTGACGCTGCAATTATGATTTTATATGAACCATATTTCTCAATAGGTCCCGGGTCAATTTGTCCGCCAACTTCGGCTACAAATTGCTTAATAGCATCTGCATTTATATCCCTGTAAAAAGATACAAGCACTTCTATTGTACCGTTTTTCCCATCAATCTTCTTCCATAAATAATCGTCAGCTTTCCATTCAGGATGCACATTAATAATACCCTTTATTGGCACAGATGCAAGCAGTTCTGTATTTAATGGAAATTGTACAAGCGCGAAAAAAGTATTTTCAGGAACATAATCGTAAAGAGTTATACCGCTCAATTGTAATGTAGTGCGCTGATCCGGAGTGGGTATATTTTCAAAATGCACCAAAACCTGCACTGGTTCTTTTGAAATTGAAAGATGAGACATGCTATCCAGCCATTCACGGGCATTAGCTGTTGGGATCACTGGCCCGCTTTTTAAGTGAACGGCATGAGGTTCTTTATTTTCCTGGGCATAGGAAGGTAAATACAATACAAAAGATGCAATTATATAAAACGAGAAAAAGCAATAATAACGTTGTATAAGCCGGATCATAAAACGAATAACTCTAAATGGGTCTTCCTTATATTTCAACAGAATGGCCCAAATGAGAATTTAACTATACAAGATACTAAAATAAAGGCATACTTTAGTTGGTATATTATTTCAACCGATTATATCATGCAATTCAAAGAATTAACGCCAATGTTATGGGTTCCTGATGTAAAGCAAACTATATTGTTCTATACAAAGACACTTGGTTTCATATGTGACAATGTTTCTGATGAGTGGCAATGGGCTAGCATATCACGGGATACAGTTGCGATAATGCTTGCAGCCCCAAATATACATATGCCCTATAACGGGCCAACATTTACCGGAAGCTTTTATATCAGGGTAGATGATGTCAATACATTTTGGAATGAACTAAAAGATAAGATAGAAATTGTTTATCCCATTGATGATTTCGAATATGGCATGAGGGAGTTTGCGATCAGAGACAATAATGGATTTATCCTCCAATTCGGGCAAGAAATAACAACATCATAGAAAATGAACCATCCGGCAAAAAACTGAAAATACAACAGTGCAATTGCATCCGCTGATTTTAGAACAAACGTAGCATTCCAGGAATATTACCGCACCTGCCATTAACATACACTTTTATCTTATTTTGAGTGATAAGAATATTGTTTCACAAAAAATCCTGATAATTTGAAACTATCCGGATTTTTATAAGATAAATGCAATAACTACTATTTCTCTATCACAAAATGGAAGACCTTATTATCACTTCCGGATTGTAAGTTCAGCAGGTACATACCATTGGCAAGACCGCTGCCAAGTTGTATCTGTTCATTGATCTTGCCTCCGGTCGTCTCTACTTTACTGCTGTAAACTACCTGGCCCATCATATCTGTTACCTCTATTGTTACTTCTTCAGGAGTCATGATGCCAAGTGTACCCTTTATAGTAAATACCCCACTGTTCGGATTCGGCATCAGCCTGATATCTCCACTGCCTGTAGTATACTGCTGTATGCCCGTTGGGTAAACAGTGATAAAGATCCAGTCAAATGCCGATATCCCGTCACAGGCTCCACTGCTCGTTACCGTACACGTTACAGAATCATAATTATTGAACTGGCTGATATAATATGATAGTGTAGCGCCCGGTATAGGAACTCCATCTACCGACCACTGGTAAGTCGGTGACGGGCCCGCATCCGTCACTACAGTCCATAAACTGTCTGTCTGGCCCGTGGTGATAATGAATCCGGGGGTTGCCTCGATCTCTACATGTGGCACGACCATCGGTGTAACGGTCATTTCCGCTGAATTACTATATCCAGTATCCGCAAGACGGCAACGGTAATCACTCACTACCTTACAATATACTATATCACCCGTAGCAGGATAATAACTGAACTCCTGTCCGCTGCCTGTTTGCTGTATGCCGTTAACATACCAGATATATTCAGGCGTCGGACCGCCAAAGGTGGGTGTTGCCGTAAATGTAGCTACCGAATACTGGCATACCGTATCCCCGGGAAAGATCGAGATACTTACTCCCGGAGGCCCATCCGGCAATACTACCATCGACAGTGAGCCGCTCGCTGTAGAGGGTTCTACACATATGCCATCACTTGTCAGCGTCACCGATACCACATCGCCATTGGCCGGTATATAAGTATAATTAGCTAAAGTGCTTACCAGCACACCGTTCACAAACCATTTATACGCAGGTGATGCACCAGCATGAAGGGTGTCAGGGGTAAAGAGCACTGAAGTACCGGGACATACTGTATCGCCCAATAATGATACTACACTTACTACAGGGTTAACTGTTGGCGTGATAATGATCTGGGCACTGCCAAACATCCCGCTGATACAACCGGTCGTGCTGTTTGTCGCACGCACAGTATACGTGCCGGCTACTGTAAGTAATCCGAAATTAAGCGGCATCCCGGTCCCGGCAAGATAACCGGTAACGGATGAGTCATAGTACAACAAATAGCTGACACCCACCGATGAACCGTTAAGCCCTATCGGGTCGCCTGACCCGCCCTCACAATAGGTGCCGCCTGTAGGCGTAACCGTAAACACCTGGGGTAATGGATTTACCGTAACCACATCAAGGGCCGAACATCCCGCAGCTAATGTATAGCTGATCGTTGCTGTACCTACCCCATCCGCCGTCACTTCACCACTCGTACCTACTGAAGCTATAAGAGGGTTACTGCTGCTCCATACGCCACCAGTTGTTGAATCACTTAAACTTGTTGATAACCCGTAACATACACTGGCTAAACCATGTATCTGGTCCGGCTGCGGGTTTACGGTTACTTCTGCCATGGTGAGACACCCGGTTGGAAGTGTATAGGTGATCATTACTGTCCCGGGTGAAACGCCCGTTACCGCCCCGCTCGCAGAACCTGCACTGCCTATACCGCTATTGCTGCTGCTCCACGTGCCCCCGGCGCTTGCATCACTCAACTGTATCGTCAGGTCCACACATACATTCAGTGTACCTGTTATTGTTGCTGGCAAAGGATTGACGGTTACAACTGCTGTCATGATACAGCCGGTTGGCAATGTATAAGTGATCGTCGAAGTACCCACACTATTGCCGGTCACTACACCCGTTGACGAGATATTGGCATTGGCATTGCTGCTGCTCCACGTCCCGCCTGCTGTGGCATCACTCAGATAGGTTTTTAAACCCAGACATACATTTTCTACTCCTGCTATGGCGCCGGGCAAAGGATTAACTGTAACTGTTGCTGTTGTGATACAACCGGTTGGAAGCATATAAGTAATGGTCGATTCACTGGTCACTGTTACAGTTTCTCCTGTTACAAGACCTGTTGACGAACCAACTGCTGCAATCGCCGGAGCGCTGCTGCTCCACGTACCACCCAATGTCAGGTCACTCAACAAAGTCGTTAAACCCGAACATACTTTTAGTGTACCCAGTATTGATGCTGGCAATGGATTGACCGTGGCTATCGCGGTTGTTATACAACCCGTAGATAACAGCTTATAGGTGATCGTAGCTGTGCCTGCTGTGCCGCCGGTCATTACACCTGTGGTTATTATTATACTTGCTGTCCCCCCGGCACTGCTGCTCCATGTGCCCCCTGCTGTCGCATCGGTCAATGTGCTGCTCAGGCCGGAACATACATCAAGCGTTCCCATGATCGCCGCAGGCAATGGGTTAACGGTTACTATATCCGTGATGATACAACCTGTAGGCAATGTATAAGTGATCGTGGCCGTAAGTGCCGCTGCTCCGGTTGCAGTGCCTGTTACAATCCCTCCGGTCGATACTGTTGCAACAGATGTATTACTGCTGCTCCAGGTACCCCCGGGGCTCCCATCGCTCAGGCTGGTTGTAGAACCCTGGCATACTGATGCTATGCCCAGTATCGCCCCGGGTAATGGATTAACCGTAACTATTGCTGTTGCCTGGCAACCCGTAGGCAATACATATATGATCTCCGATGTTCCTGCCGATACACCCGTCACAATACCGCTCGTAGCGCCTATCGTTGCTACGCCTGTGGAAATGCTGCTCCAGGTCCCCGGGGTGCTCGCATCTGCAAGTGTCGTGGTCAGCCCTGCGCATACATCTAGTGTGCCGGTAATTAAAGCCGGTAATGGATTTACGGTCACTATTGCCGTGATGATACATCCTGTAGGCAAGGTATAGGTGATCGTCGCTGTTGTGGTTACCCCAACTGACCCGCCGGTTACTGTGCCGTTCGTGCCGTTAACAGCTGCTACCCCGATGGCGCTGCTGCTCCACGTCCCGCCTGCGGGTGTGGAATTTAATATGGTATTTGAGCCCGAACATACATTTAAAGATCCCGTGATCGTTGTTGGATTGGCATTGACCGTTACAGCTGTGCTCGTCAGGCAACCCGTATTCAGTACATAAGTTATTATTGATGTGCCTGGATTAGCGCCGGTCACAACACCGCTTGTGCCGTTGATTGTGGCATTACCATTGCTGCTGCTCCAGGTGCCTCCCGCAGGGCCTGAATTTAATGCTGTGGTCAGCCCTACGCATACATTGGTCGTGCCGGTAATAGTCGTTGGGTTAGCATTGACTGTAATGATCATGGTAGTATAAGCTGATCCGCACGATGCACTCGTCTCTGTATAAGTGATCATGGTGGTCCCATTGCTTACCCCATATACAATACCTGTTGCTGACCCCACCGTCCCTACCGGTGTATTGCTGCTGCTCCAGGTGCCGGTG
>Ga0364860_10473_pt1 | contig 24666 bp, 10 predicted proteins | sample ExccelAu500001D4_FD_206916 | JGI IMG/M metagenome (GOLD analysis project Ga0364860, IMG submission 206916) | Enriched cells from Trout Bog Lake Hypolimnion, Wisconsin, USA - BchlTB.Aug20.5000.01 .D4 | ecosystem: Environmental > Aquatic > Freshwater > Lake > Hypolimnion/Profundal zone | place: USA... | reverse complement strand
CAGGTGATAGATTTGCTTCAGCGCGTTTGTACTGAAAGTATTGAAACAGTGAAAATTATTAATGAGATGTCAGGAGCTATTGTTACATAATAAAATTAGGGTTTAAGTAAATCTTTTTTATTTTTTTGTTTTAGTTTGTTCCTGAAAATTAAATCCTAATAAGCATTCGTGTGTAAGCTTGTAGGTCTCTGCTATTTCAAGTAAGGTATCAAATTCTATACTTACTAAACCCTTTTCAATTTTATTCAATTTACTATTATCAATATTTGAGTCATAAGATAACTGAAGGGCACTTTTGATTTTCAATACATTTAGTCTGTGCTGTTTAAGGTATTCTCCAAATGCCTTTCGAATTTCTCTTTTTTCGTTTTCTTCCATTATTTTATTTACAGCCGTAAGGTGTAAATATTTTGTAAAATATATTTGGTCTAAATCGACCAAATATTTATATTTGTTTTAGATTTTTAGAAAGTTAGACCATTTGGAATAACTTATAGAATGAGTCTTAAGAAACTCGTAACAGAAACCGCCAATTTCAAACCCGCGAGTACTTGAGTAAAGAGCCCATATTATTGTATTTTAGCAATAAAGTTGGGCTCACTTAAGTCTTTTGTGGGTAATCTTCCTCAAAAAGAAGATAATGGTTACTTGGCGGTACCATGTTACAAAAGCAGTGGGCCCAATTATATTTAGACTTCACTTCTGCTTTCATTTTTCAAAAGACTCACCGCTTTTCCAAACATTTCAATCAAAGCCGGTGAAAAATACCAATAACAACATACCATCTTTACAGCCAATATTACCTTTTAGGTTATTGATTACCATCTTATTTGGTTTATTGCTTCATTTTATAAGAAGGAAACTTTTCTCAATGTTTGCGTTTGTTCTCAGTGTTCACAGGCTCCTCTATCGTTTGGATAAGAGGGGCCTTTTTTTACTGGTAACCCGTTATGCTACAGTAAAAAGGCATCCGGAATAAAACCTCCTGTTCAAACCCAGCATACAGGCTAACCGCCTGTAATATATTTTATTTCAATTCTTTACAACAAAAAAAGATACATGCGAAAACGATCCAGAGGCGTAAGGGGCATTGGTATGCCTAGTCCAGAGGTAGGAGTCAGGAGAACAGAGTCAGGAAGGATGAGGTGGATAGAGCTAAGAGTCTGGAGTTCAGAGGCAGGAAGGTTGAGTGCAGAGATAGGAGTTAGGAGAAAGGAGGAAGGAAAGATGGGGAGGATAGAGTTAAGAGTCTGGAGATCAGAGGCAGGAAGGTTGAGTGCAGAGATAGGAGTTAGGAGAAGGGAGGAAGGAAAGAAGAAGTGGATGTTCGCATTTCTATTGGTAATTTTTACCAATTGTTTGTCGGCACAACAACCAGCTCCACTTACAGTAGGCGATCAATTACCGGATTGCACCTTTAAACAAGTATTCAATTATCCCCGTTCTGCCCTAAACTTAAAACAGTTAAAAGGCAAATCCATTATCCTTGATTTCTGGAATACATACTGTGGTTCCTGCATCAGTAGTTTTGCCAAACTGGATAGCCTGCAAAAACGCTATGATGGCCGTTTGGTAATTATAGCAGTAAGCAGCCAGCCGGCTACCGTAATTCAGCAGTTTTTAAACAACCATCCGGAACTAAAAAGCAGTTCCATTGTGTTTGCTGCGGATGACCAGCTGCTGAAACAGTATTTCCCTTATAAAATGATACCGCACCTGGTATGGCTGGATGATAACTGGATGGTAAAAGCCATCACAGATAGTAAATCGGTTACTACCGAAAGGCTGGATGCCTTACTGGCACACCGTCCATTTACAACTATCCTTAAAAAAGATGTGCTGGATTTTAAAAGCGGGGAACCATTGCTGATTCATAATAATGGCAGCCATGAAAACTATTTCAGCTACCGCTCCATTATTACCCCTTTTATTGCAGGTATACCAAGTGAAGAGGCGCTTAAAAACGATAGTATCAGCAAAACCACCCATGTGTATGTGTATAATGCGACTATTACCGGATTATGTGCGTTTGCGCTGGCTCCTTTTACCTGGATTAAGGAACAAAACATTGTCTGGGAGGTAAAAGACAGTAGCCGGTTTATTAACCCAGGCAAAGCGCTGCACAATGAAACGGACTGGGATCAGAATAACCGCTACTGTTATGAGTTAATTGCACCGCTAATGAGCAGGGATGCAGTGAAACTGCAAATGCAAATTGACTTGTTGCGGTTTTTTAATGTATTTGCCCGCATTGAAAAACGAGATACTGAAGAAGGAAAAGACATTCCCTATTTAATCATTCATCAAAACTAATTACATGAGATATTTAATAACGATGCTGCTGATGCTCTGTTTACAATCTATCATAGCACAGCAAACCATTAATGGAAAAATTACCAATACAGACCAACAACCCATTGCCGGCGTACAAGTTCAAATTAAAGGCACCAAAACAGGTACCGTAACCGATGCCAATGGAGTGTTTCACTTAACCCTTAACACAACCAATCCTTTAATAGAAATAACCCATATTGGCTACCTGCCCCAAACCCTGGCTGCTAAACCGGAGGTTTTTCTGGCTGTGGTATTACAGGCTGATATTAAACAACTGGAAGAAGTAACGGTATCTACCGGTTACCAGAAAATAAGCAAGGCACAATCTGCCGGTGCTTATGAGTTTATTGATAAAAGTAAGATGGAGAATAAAGTGGCTACGGATGTCATTAGCCAGTTAGAAGGTTTGGGGAGTATCAGCTTTGATAAAGTGAATGGAAGAAACCCTTTGAGTATCCGCGGACTAAGTACCATCCTGGGGCCTAAAGCACCCCTGATTGTACTGGATAATTTTCCTTATGAGGGCAACCTGAATAATATCAATCCCAATGATATTGAATCTGTTACTGTTTTGAAAGATGCAGCAGCAGCTTCTATCTGGGGCACCAAAGCTGGTAATGGGGTAATTGTGCTCACTTCTAAAAAAGCAGCTTTTAACCAGCCCATTAAAGTGGAACTGAATACCAACCTTACCTGGGGAGAAAAACCCAGGCTATGGGAAAGGCAAATGATTTCCAATGATGATTATATTGATGTACAGCAGTTTTTATTTGGCAAGGGCTATTATAAGGGTACAGAAACCAGTACTTCCAAAACAGTCCTGCCGGGTGTGGTGGAAATTCTGATTAAACAAAGGGATGGAAAGATCTCTGCGGATGAAGCTACTGCCCAAATGAATGCTTTGCGTAAAATAGATGTGCGCAATGATTTACTGAAATACTGGTATAAACCCACACTGAATGAACAAGTGGCACTGAACCTGCAGGGTGGAGCTGGTAAACTGGCATGGCTCTTTAGTGCTTCGTATGACCAGAACCGGGATAATACGGATAACCGGTACAAAAGAATGGTATTGAGGTCTGATAATACATTAACCCCGCTCAAGAACCTGGAACTGAACTTAGGCATTACTTATACCCAAAGTGCAACAGAAGCTTCTTATTCCGATGCTTATCTGAATAATATTACCGGTCAGCGATTATATCCTTATACCCGGCTGGCAGATGATCAGGGGAATGCACTGGCTATTACTCATGATTACCGGGATGGGTATACGGATACGGTGGGGGGTGGCAAATTGCTGGACTGGAAGTACCGGCCATTGGATGAGAAAAAATATGTAAACAACCATACAGTAAATAATGACCTGTTACTGAACCTGTCCGTTAAATACAGCATCCTGCCGGGCTTAAATGCAGAACTGCGCTATCAGAATGAAAGCGGCCAATCCAATAATAATAACCTGCAAAACCAGCAGTGTTATTATACCCGCGACCTGATTAATAAATTTACCCAAATCTCGAGTGGGGTTTTAACCAGGCCGGTACCATTGGGGGCGATACTGGATCAGAATTTTACCAGCCTGAATGTCTATGCCTGGCGGGGGCAATTGAATGTTAACCGCAATATGGGCCTGTTTAACCTGAATGCATTTACCGGAATGGAAAGGAGGGAGAACCATACTACCAGCAGTAGTTTCAGGAACTATGGGTATAATGATAACGTGATTACCACTTCACCGGTGGATTATATGACCTGGTTTAAAAGTTATATTGATGGCAACAGCATGAGTATTCCGTATAAGAACAATTACGGGGATATTACCAACCGATATATCTCTTATTATGCCAATGCTGCTGTAAGCTATGCGAACCGCTATACAGTAACCGCCAGTGTCAGAAAAGATGGTTCTAATTTATTTGGCGTTGAAGCCAACCAGAAAATAGTACCCTTATGGTCGGCCGGTTTTGCCTGGACTATCAGCAATGAAAAATTCTTTCACAGCGGGGTAATCAATTACCTTAAACTGAGATCCAGTTATGGCTATAGCGGTAATATTGATAATACCGTTTCTGCGTATACCACCGTATCGTATATCAGTTCCGGTGGTATTAATAATATCAGTTATGCCAATATCTTAACCCCACCCAACCCTGATTTGCGCTGGGAGAAAATAGGCATGCTGAATGGGGGGCTGGATATTGGATTTAAAAACAACCGTATTTCAGGATCGCTGGATGTTTATTTTAAAAGGGGCAAAGACCTGCTGGGCCAGATACCGCTGGACCCTACCACCGGATTTTATTCCCCTGCTGTTTTAACGAGTACCAACCAGTTTCAGTATAGGGGGAATGGTGCCAGTTTAAAAGACCGGGGTATTGAACTGGTAGTGCATACAAAAAATATTGTAGGTAAGTTTAGCTGGAATACCGACTGGATTTTTCAATTCAACAGGTCTGAAGTGACTTATTATCCATTACAGACCACTGCCGGTAGTTCTATTGTAAACAATGGATTTTCTCCCAACCCCATTGTGGGCAAACCCGTGTATTCCCTGTACAGTTATAAATGGGGAGGGCTGGACCCGCAGACAGGTGCACCGCAGGGTTATGTGAACGGGAAGCTTTCAAAGGATTATTCTTCCATGATCTATAATTCCACCATCAGCGACCTGCAATATAGTGGGGATGCATTGCCCCCTTATTTTGGTTCCCTGATCAATGTTTTTACCTGGCACCGGTTTTCATTGAATACCACCATCACCTGGAAAATGGGCCATTTCTTCAGAAGGAATATACTCAGTTATTCAGGATTGTATGCCAATAGTGCAGGTGCTTATAGCGCAGAATATGCCAGGAGATGGCAGCAACCCGGGGATGAAAAGTTTACACAGGTGCCAGCCATGATGTATCCGGCCAATAGTAACAGTGATGCTTTTTACAGTACTTCGGAAGCGACTATTGAAAAAGCAGACAATATCCGGTTGAAAGATATCAGCCTTTCTTATGCACTGGATAAACTGACACTCAAAACCCTGCAGTTAAAGCAATTGCAGTTCTATGTATATGCCAATAACCTGGGTATACTGTGGAAAGCCACCAACGCGCCGCAGGACCCGGATTCCTATGCTGATATTCCTGTTTCCCGCACTATTGCTTTTGGAATCAGGGCTCAATTTTAAACTTAAAAATCATTTGATATGAAACATACCACTATAAGTGCTGTAACCCTTTTTTTACTGTGTTGGGTAATGCTGCTGGAAACTGCCTGTACCAAAACCTTTCTGGACCTGAACCCGGATAAAAGTAAAGTAATACCTGCCAGTATACAAGATTTTCAGGCGATGCTGGATAATGATGGCAGGGTAAATTCAGGATTGCCCTCTGCCGGGGAAGAAGCTTCTGATAACGGTTGGATGGAAGATGCCAACTGGCAGGCACTGAGTACCTTAACCTTACGTAATATCTATATCTGGGAAAGGAATGTGTTTAATGATAATGACCGTAATCAATGGTCGAATACCTATGCTTCGGTATTAAATTCCAATATCTGCCTGGAGGGGATTGGAAAAATAATTCCGGAACCCAGTGTGCAGGGCGACTGGAATAATGTGAAGGGTTCGGCTTTGTATTTAAGGGCTTATGATTTTTATTTGCTGGCACAGGATTTTGCCAAATTATATGATTCAACAACTGCAACTAAAGACCTGGGGATTGTATTGAAGCTTTCTTCGGATATCAATATCCGCTCTGTCAGAAGCAGTGTGCAGGAAACCTACGACCGGATTATTAAAGATGCCAAAGAAAGCCTGCAATATTTACCACCCACTTCACTCGTATATAAAACCAGGCCCAGCAAAGCGGCTGCTTATGGGTTACTCGCAAGGGTGTATACCAGTATGCGCAAATACCCGGAAGCGGGGTTATATGCAGATTCCTGCCTGCAACTGAATAATACGCTGATGGATTATAATACATTAAATACCACCCAAACCAATCCTATAAAGCGGTATAATACAGAAGTGGTGTTTCATAGCATTGGAAATTCTACCAGCGGTTTTTTTGCAACTTCAAAATACAGGGTAGATACAGTGCTGTATAAAAGCTATGCGAATAATGACCTGCGCAAAAAGGCATTTTTTAAAATTGTTACCGCACCCAGTATTGCCAGTTTTTATGGCAGTTATGATGGCAGCAGTTCTTTTTTTAATGGTATTGCCACCGATGAAATGTACCTGGTAAAAGCAGAAAGCCTGGCCAGGGCTGGTAAACTAACCGAGAGTATGAGTGCTTTAAATACGCTGCTGATAAAAAGATGGGTAACCGGAACATTTGTACCCTTTACAGCAGCCACTAAAGAAGAGGCATTAACACTGGTATTAACCGAACGGAGAAAGGAATTAACCACGCGTTCTCTAAGGTGGACTGACCTGAAGCGTTTGAATACAGAGCCGGGTAGGGAGACTACTATTATCCGGAATGTAAATAATCAGATGTATACATTAGTACCCGGAGATAAACGGTATGTATTTCCGATACCCAATAGTGTGATAGTGATGAGTGGGTTACAGCAGAATGACTAAAATAAAGAGAGCCATGGGGAACCATGGCTCTTTAATTATAAATAAACCTATACTTAAACTACCAGAAACCTTAATCTTTCAGCTTGGTATCATCAATAGTGGAAAGGTCTGGTTGCCCATTAACATCCGGCCGGGCATGGATGGCACAAAGGCTGCTGTTACCATCACAATCAGGAACACCAGTAATGGGGGAATACTTGGCGGGATTTGACTGGTCAGCAGGTGTGGATCCGTTAAAACTGTAACATTGCCTGTCAGCCATTTGTTTTGGTGCTGAGGGCGTAAAGGCATACATAGCCAGGGAAGCAGCAATAATGGCTGCAAAGCCCATTGTGAACTTGACAACTTTCATTTTTGTATTTGCTTTTGCAATCTTGAAAAGCATAAAAGCTTTGGTGATAAAATGCCTACTTTTTTCTGCAGGTGTTCGGCTTTTCCTGTGAATTAATTCAACTGCTAACCTAAAGCACTTTTTTAATCCCTGTTATCGTATTTTCCATGTATTTATACAATATTTTATATGAATAAATCTCTGTAAACTTACAGGCCCTTTACCCTGTAAAACCGGTAATAACGCTAATCCGGAAACAAATGGGTAAACCAAAACAGGGCCAGTTATTTATGCAATATCCTTTTGAAACACTGGAAACATTATTAAAACAGTGCGGGGAACTGATGGCCCGCGAAACAACAAATACCACAGTACAAAAACTGTTGCAACAGGCAGCTAATGAGGCTGCCCATTGCAAGCAATATTTTATACGTTACCTCTTTCACTTAAAAAGCAAGAAACAGCTGAAGCTGTTTATACAATCCAGTCAGCTGGCCCTGGTAGCCCTGCACAATAAATTTTACGCTCTGCTGGAAACAGGGCAGGGGCTGATACCCGAAGGAGAAAACCTTTTACAGGAACTGGGGCAGTTGCTGGATTTTTTGGCATTGCATTTTTCGCAAACATTCGACCGGCAGCAACAGTCGCCCATTTATTATAGCCGGATGTATATGCAGGAAACAGAAAGGAAATTTATTTTTTGCAGGGAAACGATCTTAAAAGAAAAAGCCCGGCAGAAAGATTGGGAAATGCTGATTAAAGTAATGGAACTGTTACTGAAAACAGAACCGGAAAAACATTACAGTTTTCACCAGTTGTTTTATATCCGCAGCCTGATACCCATTACCGAACAGCGAAAACTGTTTGCCGATGAAGCCGGTGTATTTAACCCCGGTGAAATTTACCTTTTGAAACAGGGTTTTAATGAAGAACATTTTCTGGAATATATCCGCAAGAAAATGAGTGTGGCTGTTTCTGCAAAACAACCGGTACAATACTGGCAGGAGCAGCGGAAATTAATTATTCAGTTACAAAAACAAAAGAAAGGAAAATACTGCCCGGAGCAACCGGATATAAGTACTGTCCTCCTGAAATTTACGGAAGCTGAATTGCATTATCAGGAATCAAAGGCCCGGCAGTACCAAATGGGTAAAAGCCCATCAGACAAAAATGCAAATCCTGCTATTGAAAAATTGTTCACCAGTAGTATGCCGGTAGGACAATTAGCCGTTGTGCTGCGTTTACTGATAGAAGGCGGCCATATCAAACCCCTGAACCTGAAAACCTTTTTATACAGCATTGCCAATAGTGGTTCCATGGACAACCAGCAGCATATTTCCCCGGAAAGCCTGCGCAATAAGTATTATTCACCGGAACGCAGTGCATTGCAGGGGGTGAAGGATTTGTTGTTTGGGTGTATTAAGGAGATGGGGAGGTTGGGGTAGGGGGGAATATGTTTCATGAATTTATGGTTTCAACCAAACCATTTTGAACTGCATAAATGATCAGGCCAGTCCTGCTGCTGACATTTAGTTTTTCAAAAAGCTGATCCCTGTAAGTATCAATTGTACGGGGGCTAATCTGCATCTTTTCTGCGATAGTTTTATAAGGTAAATCCATAGTACAGAATTTTAGAAATTCTTTTTGCTTATATGTAAGATGTATCTGATTTTTAGTTCTGAAATAATAATTTTTTAAAGTTAAAAAAGTATGGGGAGTATGCCCATCAAATAAAAAGTAATGCCCTTCCAAAACTGCGTTGAAAGCATTCAATAATATAGGAGGTTCAATATTTTTAGTTAAATAACCTTTAGCTCCGGAGTGGAACATTTCAGTAATTACAGATTCATGAGTTGATTGAGAAAGGGCAATCAGTTTTATTGCAGGATAATTTTTTGAAATTTCCAATGCCAGCTCATTACCCCCCATAACGGGCATTTGAATGTCAGAAAGAATAATATCGGGTTTCCGGTCAGTTTTTTCTAATTGAGCCAATAATTCTTTACCATTTTCAGCTTCTATAGAAACAGGTACTTTACAAACATTGCTAATAAAGTGAGCAAATGCTTTTCTGAAAATGGTGTGGTCGTCCACCAGGGCAATCGTGATCATATAATTCAATAATTAAGGTTCAAGCAAACATGATTATATGATTCCTGTCACTATACTAAACGAATGGCAAAGCCGAAAATATGTAAATAAGTTCAATGGTAATAAAATACATACAAATTTTTTAGTTCAAAAAAATAGGTGTTTTCACCGATAAATGCGTATTCCGTTTACTTCTAAGTTTACATCTTGATTTTATGAACCTTTTAAACGACCGCTATCCGCTTTTCTGAGGCAACTTGCTTATGAAAATTATTCTGTTTCATTTTTTACGGATGATTCTTACTATCATAGCTTGTATTATTACAATGTTAATTACAATGCAAGTTAACGGTCAGGATAGTACTTCACAATCCCGTTTTGCAGCTGACCAGATGGGTGACCGTTTTTTTAACAGCCTTACCAAAAAATATAATAGTATCGGGAATGCCATTGAAAAGAAAACAGTAAAGCTGTTGATGAGGCTGCAGAAAAAGGAACAAAAAATGAAAAGTCAGTTAAGTAAAGAAGATAGCCTGAAAGCTGCACAATTATTTAATGGAACAGAGGCTAAATACCAGCAATTACAAAATAATATTCAAAACCCGGCATCCACGATCGGTTCCGCAGTAAACCCCTTACGTGAATATATACCCGGATTGGACAGTATGCAAACAGCATTAAAGTTTTTGCAGCAAAACAGCAGTAATTTATCACCAGCTGGAATACAACAATTACAGTCGCTTAATGCTGATATGCGGTTATTGCAGGGAAACATGCAGAGTTCCACTGATATTCAGGCTTATCTTAAGCAAAGAGAACAATTACTGGAACAGGAGCTACAGCAATTTGGTTTTACCAGGGAAATACAAAGCATTAAAAAGGAAATTTATTATTACCAGCAGCAAATGACTGCCTATAAGAATATGCTGAATGATCCTGTTAAAATGGAAAGATTGGTATTAACTGAACTGAATACGGTACCGGCTTTTCAGACTTTCATGCAAAAAAACAGTTATTTAAGCAGCTTATTTGCGATACCTCCGGATTACTCGGATACCAGTGTTTCACTTGCCGGCCTTCAAACCCGAGCGCAGGTTCAGCAACTCATTACACAGCAGCTAGGGTCAATGCCAGCTGTGAGTGGTGGTAATGCAGCAAGTAGTGCTACCCAAATGTTGCAGCAGGGACTTCAGCAGGCACAGCAACAAAGTTCCACCCTTCAGAATAGTGTAAATCAATTTGCTAATGGTGGTAACAGCAGTATGATTATGCCGGATTTTAAACCGAATTCACAGAAAACGAAAACCTTTTTAAAAAGAATAAAGCTGGGTTGGAATATGCAAAGTGTTGCGGGTATTGCCCCCAACCCCAATACCTGTGTTTTTGGTTTACAGGCGGGTTATAAGTTTTCAGATACTAAGGAATTTGGCGTTGGTGCCAGTTATATAATGGGTACCGGTTATGGGATACAGGATATACAGCTTACAAATCAGGGGGTTGGTATTAGAAGTTATTTAGATATAAAAGCAAAGAAGAGTTTCTGGATAACCGGCGGCTTTGAATACAACTATATGCAGGCATTTGCACGATACAGTTCAATACCCGGTTTTCAGTTCTGGCAAAAAAGTGCTTTACTGGGTGTAACTAAAAAATATAAGCTGGCCAAAAAGGAAGGCAATTTTCAGTTGTTGTATGATTTTCTGGCAGATCAGGAAATACCAAGGGGGCGATCACTGATATTCAGGATGGGGTATAGTTTTTAGTGATTAACTATAAAATATATTGAAATATACATAATATGCAAAAGAGGATACAATTTTACAGGTGTTATTTACTGATTGCTTTCTTAGGTTTTCAAATGCAATCTGAGGCTCAGACCTTGTCCAGGACAATGGGCCAGGTAAATATTGCATCGCCCAATGCCGCTTCATTGGGAAAGTTTGGGGATATACCTGTCAGTTACCATACTGGTATTCCCAGTATTAATATACCTATATATACAGTTAAATCAGGCCCATTGGAATTACCTGTAGGTTTAAGCTATCATGCATCCGGTTTAAAGGTTCAAGAACAGGCCAGTTGGGTAGGTGCAGGCTGGGCTTTGAATGCAGGAGGGGTGATTACCCATTCAGTAATTGGTGTTTCTGATGACCGGGGTTTTAGTACTTCCAATACCTTAAAAGGGCATTTTAGCGATTATGGATATAATAGTTATTTGTTTGGAGCAGGCCCTTCTTCCTGTACGCCTGCAGGAGGTAATGGTCCATTGATTTGCCCGGTAGGGACCAATTACCCTCCACAGGATGCATACTTACAATCCGGTGTTTTTGACGGGGAGCCCGATTTATATTTTTTCAATTTTAATGGATATTCCGGTAAGTTTTATTTTAATGATGATCGCACACCAGTGATGATGCCTGAACAGGACCTTCAGATAACTCCGATTTATCCTGGTACCGATTGGAGGGGCATTATTGGTTTTATAATCACCACACCAGATGGTACCCAATATTATTTTGGTCAGAATCAAAATGGAGATGGTAATCCGGATGCCATAGAACTGACTTATAATATAACCACACAAAATAGTTCTTATACAGGGCAGGGTGCAACTTCTTCCTGGTTTTTAAATAGAATAGTATCAGCAGACAAACAATTTACCATTACCCTTAGTTATCAGGTAGAAAACTACAGTTATTTTACTTTATCCATGTATCCGATACCGGCATCACGTAACCCGAATATTTTTGCATATAACAGTGAGTATGACCTGGATAAAAATTTCATCAGCGGAGTAAGGCTTACCAAAATAAACTTTGTTAACGGTGAAATAGATTTTAACCCTGGTAGTTTACGTCAGGATATGGGTTATGGAAATAATAACACCACCCTGAATGATATTCCAAATACGGATACTGTGCTTGGCGCCAGAACATTGGGGTCTATTTCTATTAAATCAGGAAATTATTGTAAAAAGGACAGTTTTTATTATAGCTATTTTTATGATAGTAATCCATTAACGGGTATTTTATTTACCACTACATTCCCAAATTTAAATTTACAAACAGATCAGTACCGTCTCAGGTTAGACAGTATTGCAGAAAGCAGTTGTGATAATACTGTACAGGTACCTCCATATAAATTTGTTTATAATTCCGGAGTAGTACCCCGAAAACTAAGTTTTGGAGTTGATCATTGGGGTTTTTACAATGGGATTAACTCGAACACAGAATTAATACCTACGTATACAGTAATACCACCATTGGGATCTCAAGGACAGGCTACTTCCAATGATACAATAGTTGCTGGAGCCGATAGAGATTCACACTGGCCGGCATGTTTAGGTGGAACGATTCAGAAGGTAACCTATCCTACAGGGGGGAGCAGTCAATTTAATTTTGAAGCTAATGGTGTTTATGCACAAACCAGTTCTTATATAAACGCCACACTGGTAAATATGTTATATGGATTATATGGACAGGCCGCAGATACGGTAAGGTCTAATTTCACGGTTGATACCAGTACAAGTTCCGTTACAATGGTAATTACCAGTACATCCAACTACTCTGCCACTTTTACCATTTATGATGTAAATAATAATACTGTATTCAGTACCAATATGAGCAACTGGAATGGTACAGGAACGAATGTTACATTTAAGGAAACCATCAGCCTTTCACCAGGAGCCTATCATGCTGTACTTAGCCCTTATTCAATAACCAATCTTACAGGAGGGGTACAAGCTATTTTAACACAATATCAAAATGTAAAATCCCTGACAACATTACAGGTAGGTGGGGTTCGTATACAAAGTATAGTGAACAATGACGGTATAAACCCTGCAAATACCACCACCTCATACGGGTATAATTATAATAATAACCCCTATGGGAAATCTTCAGGAATCTTATTCAGCCAGCCGATCTATGTTTCCGCCATCCGTAATGATGTTTGGGGTATTGTGAATGGAGCCATGTGCAGCCCATATGGATGTTTAACCTGTTTTGGTTCCAATGTTTCTTATTACCAGTCGCCCAGCAGCATCCGACCAATGGCCAGTAGCATGGGTAACCATATTGGATACGGGCAGGTATATGTTACCCAAAGTGGAAATGGGTCTACCTTATATAAATATTACAGCACCAATGGAGCGATCACAGATTCCAGTATTGCTCCTGTACAGGATGTATGTGTACGAAGTATAAACCTGGGCTGCAACCTGAGCATACCCAATTCACCTGCACCACCCTTACCGTTTGACCCTATACGGGGAGAGCTGGCTTACCAGGCTAGTTATAATCAGAACGGGCAGATACTGAAAAGTGAGACTTATTTGCCACAATACCAGTTTGATTCATTACTAACACCTGGTATTATTTCAAAGTTTTTTGTTACCGGATATATGGCGTCAAACGCTAATCCTTTTTCTTTTGGCCCCGAATATGTAATAGATGGACTGTTGCTTCAAAGTTTACCAAATGGTAACCCCAACAATAATGCAGTACCCATAGGAGTTACCACTTTTACAGAATATAATCTGCAGTCCGCTAAAAAAATAAGGGACAGTGTGATCAGTCTTATTTATGATTTGAATACAGGTAATGCCATTACTGAAATCAATGCCACTTATTATGGCAGTTTATACCATAATAGCCCTACACAAAAAATATCTTATTCTTCCAAAGGTGAATTGTTAATCACCAATATCAAAAGTGCTTTTGATTTCAGAATCAGTAATTTCAGTGCAGTAGATTCACTGGTGGTTTTATATAATGCCATTAAAAATGATAGCCTGTACCTTAATAATGCCATCAATGCATTACCGTCTACTTTATTACCCAGTGACCCCAATTATTATTGGCAACGATTAAATATTTTTACGAATTTCCGGTATACAAAGGCAGTAGCCAGGCAAAACTATATTGCCTACCGGCTCAGGAATTTTACAGGATCCGGTAATATATACAGTTCTGCACATACTGTTGCAGAGTCAGGTGCAGATACCTTATTAAAACCAATTCTGGTTTTGCAGGATAATTTCATCAATAGCCCTATTGAAGAAACGCTGTGGAGAAATAATAAACTAACTGGTGCTGTTTATACTGGCTATGGATTTGTAACCAGCCCGGCAGGTTTTGCCTATCCGGTGAAACAACAAAAGATTAACCTTTTTAACCCTTCTTATAACTTCAGTCCAGCTATAGTTTCAGGAAGCAGTATCTTCAAGGACATCCGCTATCAGGATGAATCCTATTTCAGTTATACAGCAGGTAATTTAACCGGCGTAACCAATAGAGATGGAGTTGTTACCAGTTATTTATGGGGTTATGGCAACCAGTACCCGGTAGCAAAAATAACAGGTGCCAATTATTCTACTGCCATTAGTTATGTAACTCCTTCTGTTTTGCAAAGCCCGGGATCAGATGCATCATTGAGGGCACAATTGGCCAATATACCTCTGAACCTGCCTTCTGCTTTTGTAACCTATTATACCTATCAGCCATTAGTAGGTATGACCAGCCAGACCAACCCTAACGGACGAACATCCTATTATCAGTATGATTCACTGGGAAGGCTGCAGTTAGTGCAGGACCAGGACCTGAATATCATTAAGACCTACAAATACAACTATAAAAGATAAGCAATAGTCTGAAAATAATTATCATACCACAATTGGAATTACAATGAAGAAGTTATTGTTCAATACGAAAAGAAAACTGTATCGATTCTCACTTTCAGTTTTTATTTTAACAGGATTATATTCATCATTACCAGGGCAGGTAACTATTAAGGGCCCAGGCTGTATGATACCCGGCACTGTATGCCATTATGTTATTACCGGAAAATGGGATCATACTGCCACCATGCAGGCTTGTATCAGCGGGGGCAATTTTAATGATGGAAGTACCTGTACACCTTCCGGTAAAATTATTAATTCCCTTCTTGTTATTTGGAATACCAATGGATCCGGAACCTTAAATGTTAGTTCTTCAAATGGCAATGCTTCATTAACTGTAACAGCCACACAGGTGTTAAGCGGAGGAAGTATCGTTACAGGTGAAAAAACACAGACTTATAGCAGAAATGTTCATCAATATTATTTTCATTGCAGCAATCCATCTGGCGGTTCCTGTAAGCCATCCTATTCCTATCAATGGCAGCAGTCTATTGATATGCTTCAATGGACAGACATTACAGGTGCAACCAAGTCTAATTTGACATACAATGACAGTATCCAGTTCAATACCTATTTCAGGAGAAAAGTTACTGATAAGAATTCAAGTTCAGTGGCTTATTCAGATATAGCAGGGCTAAGTATCATCATACCTGTGATGCCAGGCGACAGTTTATTCAATGCTGTCATTAATACAATTCAACCATTTAAGGAATATTCAAAAAATGTTGTGGAAAATAGTGAATGTTTTAAAAATGAGTATGTGCATTCAGAATTAGTTTTTATAAGAAAATCCAGAATTAAAATATTCAATATAAATATATTGTAATGAAGCATCCTTCTTTTAAAAAAGGCATTAAAAAGGTAATATTTTTTTTATTTTTTCTTCTTTTCCTGACAGGAATTGAAAGCCTGAATGCACAACTGAAACTGAGCGGATCCACCACTGTAACTAAGGGCTCTACCTGTAGTTATGTGCCCCAATATAATGGTTCCAGTACTTATACTTATTCCAGCGGATATAATTATTCAATTGCTGGTGGAGTTGTAGCGGGAACCAATAATACTTCTAAAAGTGCAACAGGTAGCAGTGTATTGTATAACGCTACTATAAATATAACATGGCAAAATTCTGGAAGTATAACATTTACTTGTAGCCTTGGAATGGTTACTTTATATGTATCTGTAAGTAATCCGGTTCAATCCGGGAGTATATCTCCGTCAAGCCAAACTATTAATTGTAATGCTACTGCATCCACAATCAGCTGCACAGCAGCAACTGGAGGTGCCAGTAACCCTTCTTACAGTTACCAATGGCAAAGTGCCCCTGATAATGCCACCTGGTCTAATATAAGCGGGGCCACTTCATTAAGTTATTATCCTGGTTCTTTAGGATCTACAACTTATTATCGGTTAATGGTTACAGAAACTGTATCTGGAACAGTTGCTTATTCAGGGTCTTCAATGGTAGTAGTCAATCCGCCAGCTGCGCCCTCTGCCCCCAGTATTTCCAGTACTATCAGTGGCAATTTGTTATGTAACGGAGCCGGTGGTACTTTAACAGCCAGTGGTGGCAATGGGTCTTATATATGGAGTACCGGAGCTACCGGCAGTACTTTAACTGTAACCAGCGGAGGTAGTTATTATGCATACAGTCCCGCAAACAGCAATTCCTGCGGTACCAGTGCAACCAGTGGTAATTCCAATACGATTGCTGTCACCACAGGAGCCAGTCCGTCAACCCCTGTAATCAATACCGGGTCCTCCCTTCAATTATGTAATGGAGCTTCCTCCACCTTATCCATAGTAACCGGCGGATCAAGTCCATTTACATGGTATAATGGCAGTACCCAGATAGGTACCGGAAGCAGTATGACCATCAGTACTGCTGGTACTTATACTGTTAGTTCCACCAATAATTGCGGAACAACATCCAGCAGTGTAATTACTGCAACTACGGCAACTACACCTGCTGCGCCAGCTGCACCCAGTTTGAGCAGCAGTAATGGAACTTTACTTTGTAACGGAGCCTCTACATTAATAACAGCCATTGGCGGCAACGGATCTTATGTATGGCAGGATGCCAGTACAGGTACAACAAAAAATATAACCGCAGGCGGTAATTATTATGTGTACAGTCCGGGTAACAGCAATTCCTGCGGTACCAGTGCATCCAGTGGCAATTCAAATACCGTTACTATTTCTACATTATCCACTCCCGGGGCACCTGCTGCCCCCAGTGTAAGCAGCAGTAACGGAACCTTGTTATGCAATGGTGCTTCCACCACCTTGACAGCCAGTGGTGGCAATGGATCTTATATATGGCAGGATGCCAGCACAGGTTCAAGCAAAAATATAACCGCAGGCGGTAATTATTATGCATACAGCCCGGGTAACAGTAATTCCTGCGGAACCAGTGCAGCCAGCGGCAATTCCAATACAGTTACCCTATCCACCTTATCTACACCGGCAGCACCTGCTGCACCCATTATTACCAGCAGCAATGGAACCTTGTTATGTAATGGTGCTTCCACCACTTTAACAGCCAGCGGGGGCAATGGGTCTTATGTTTGGAGTACGGGAGCCACCGGCAGTTCTATTACGGTAAGCAGTGCAGGTAATTATTATGCCTATTGTACCGGTAATTCGAATTCCTGCGGAACCAGTGCAGTCAGTGCCAACAGCAATACTATTTCCATTAACCTTTCTTCCACACCTTCAGCACCTTCTATCATTGCAGGCAGTACCTTTTTGTGTAACGGAGCTTCGACAAACCTTACAGCCAGTGGTGGCAGTGGTTCCTATACCTGGAGCACGGGGCCTACAGGAAGCAGTATTTCAGTTACTGCAGCAGGAAATTATACAGCCACTTCCTCCAACAGTTGCGGTACTTCCGGTAACAGTAATACGGTAAGTATCAGTACATCAGCCACTCCGTCAGCACCTACCATCAGTGCAGGTAGTACTTTTTTGTGTAACGGAGCTTCTACAACCATTACAGCCAGTGGTGGCAGCGGCTCTTATACCTGGAGCACCGGAGCTACCAGCAGCAGTATTTCAGTTACAGCTGCAGGAAATTATACAGCCACTTCTTCCAATAGTTGTGGAACTTCCGGTAACAGTAATACGATAAGTATCAGCACTTCTGCCACCCCGACCGCACCAACTGTAAGTGCGGGTTCCACTTTATTGTGTAATGGAGCTTCCACTACGCTGACAGCCAGTGGCGGCAGTGGATCTTATACATGGAGTACCGGAGCCACCACCTCCAGCATAGGTGTAAGTACTGCCGGCAATTATACTGCCACTTCTTCCAACAGTTGCGGAACCTCCGGCAATAGCAATACCCTTGTAATCAATACTTCGGCAACACCATCGGCGCCTTCTATCAGTGCGGGTACCACCTTGTTATGCAATGGCAATTCCGTTACCATTAATGCATATGGTGGCAGTGGAGCGTATACATGGAGCACAGGAGCCACCGGCAGCAGTATTTCGGTTTCTGTAGCTGGTAGTTATACAGCCACATCCAATAACAGTTGCGGAACATCGGGCAGCAGTAATTCTATTACCTTAACCAGTTCCTCCACCCCGGTTGTGGCATCAATAACTGGTACAGCAAATGTTTGCACCGGATTTACCACCCAACTAAATGATGCTACAGGAGGAGGTAGCTGGAGCAGTAATAATACGGCTGTAACAACTGTAAGCAGTAACGGGCTGGTAACCGGCATCAGTGCAGGCACAGCAATGATTACCTATGCTGTTTCCAATTCCTGTGGCACCGGTTCTCAAAGTATAACTTTTACCGTTAATCCATTACCCATTGTATCAGGCATTACCGGAGCAGCCAGTGTTTGTGCAGGTTCCGTAATAAATTTAAGTGATGCAACCACTGGTGGTAGCTGGAGCAGCAATAATACCGGAATTGCCACAGTTAACAGTGGAGGGCAGGTAACAGGTGTAGCGGCAGGTACTGTAACTATTTCCTATACAGTAACAAATGGTTCCGGTTGTACTACTACTGTAAACTATTCAGTAACAGTTAACGCTTTACCCACTGTATCAGGTGTTACCGGAACAGCCAGTGTTTGTGCCGGATCTGCAATAAGTTTAAGTGATGCAACCACTGGTGGTAGCTGGAGCAGCAATAATACAGGAGTTGCCAACATAAACAGCAGTGGACAGGTTACCGGTATAGCAGCAGGAACTGCAACTATATTTTACAGTGTAACCAATGGTAATGGATGTAATACAACAGTAACCTATACAGAAACAGTGAATGCATTGCCCATAGTAGCAGCAATTACCGGAACAGCAACTGTATGTGCAGGCTCAACCACCCAACTCAGTGAAGCAACAACAGGCGGAACCTGGAGCAGCAGTAATACAAATATTGCATCTGTAAACAGCAGTGGACTGGTTTCTGGTATTGCAGCAGGAACTGCAACTATATCTTATAGTGTAACCAATGGAAATGGATGTAATACAACAGTAACATATGCAGTAACCGTTAATGCATTGCCTGCAGTAGCTGCTATTAGTGGAACAGCAGCTGTATGCGCAGGGGCAACCACCCAACTCAGTGATGCCACCACAGGTGGTAGCTGGAGCAGCAACAATACCGGCATAGCCAGTATCAATAGCAGTGGTTTGGTAAATGGAGTTTCTGCCGGAATTGCAACGATTTCCTATACAGTGACCAATGCATCAGGTTGTAATACAACGGTAACTTATACAGTAACCGTAAATGCACTACCTACAGTTGCAGCCATCAGTGGCACTTCGGGTATTTGTGCAGGTGCCAGTACAACCCTGAGTGATGCCACAACAGGCGGAACCTGGAACAGCAATAATACCGCTGTTGCCACTATCAACACAAGCGGCCTGGTGAACAGTGTTACAGTTGGAACTACCAATATATCTTATAATGTAACAAATGCATCCGGTTGTAGTACGACCGTTAATTATACTGAAACTGTGAATGCTTTACCAGCAGTAGCAGCCATTACAGGAACTTCAACATTATGTGCCGGTGCAACCATTCAGCTCAGCGATGCTACTACCGGAGGCAGCTGGAGTAGCATCAATACTGGAATTGCTACCGTGAACAGCAGTGGACTGGTGACAGGTGTGGCAGCTGGCAGTACAACCATTTCTTATACAGTAACCAATGCATCGAGTTGCAGTAAAACGGTAACTTATGCAGTAACGGTGAATGCATTACCCGCAGTTTCAGCTATCAGTGGAACAGCAGCTGTATGCACAGGGGCAATCACTCAGCTGAGTGATGCCACTACCGGAGGCAGCTGGAGCAGCAATAATACCAGTATTGCCACAATCAGCAGCAGTGGGCTGGTGACCGGTGTTGCTGCAGGCAGTGTTACGATCTCTTATACATTAACCAATGGTTCAGGTTGCAGTACAACGGTAACTTATGTGGTAACTGTAAATGCTTTACCCTCCGTAGCAGCGATTACCGGCAACACAACAGTATGCCCATCTGCCACCACACAGCTTGGCAATACAACAACAGGAGGAGTATGGACATCTTCCAATACTGGTATTGCAACCGTAAACAGCAGTACCGGCCTTGTAAGTGGAATCAGTTCTGGCACAGCTAGCATTACTTATACTGTAACCAATGGGTCTGGTTGTGTTCAATCAGTCAATACTATAATCACCGTATCTCCCGGTATACCAGCAGCACCGGTAGTTACAGCCATTACTTCTACGGCTATTTACAGCGGGCAAACAGTTATCCTAAATGCCAGCGGTGGTAGCGGAACTTTTATCTGGAGCAATGGAAAAACCGGTACTGCTGATACTGTTTCTGCTGCCGGAAATTATACTGCAACCTTGTCTAATAGTTGCGGTACATCTTCGAACAGTAATACTATTACAGTCAATATATATACAGCGTTGGCAGCAGGTACTATTGGTAAATCAACTGGTACAATAACTCCTGCCAGTTCCTGTAATAATGCAATTCCCCTTTTACAGCAACCCCCAATTGGAGGTAATGGCAGTTATACTTATCAATGGCAATATTCAATTGATAATAGTAACTGGAATAACCTTGCAGGAGCAACTTCACAGAATTATACTGTAACACTTACCGGAAATAACGGATTCTATCGTTGTACGGTAAGTTGTATGGGGGTGAGTGCTTATACCAACAGCCTGTTTTTAACCACTCCATTAAATGGGGGCATTATCAGTTCCAGTGCTGCATCAATATCCGCTGGCGGTAACATTACGCTTACCAGTTTACAAAATGCCAGTGGAGATGTATGCAGCAGTTATAACTATCAGTGGCAAAGTTCTGCTGACCAGTATAACTGGGCCAATATCAGCAGTACTTCTGTAACCGGAATTATACAACCTGTATTTTTCAGGAGGCAGGTCATCTGCGGAACGGATATCGCTTATTCCAATACTATCAGGATTAAAATAAATAATACGGTGACAACAGTAAGCCCTGCCACCAGTACTGTAAATACCACTCAGACTACAGTAGCTATGCCCGGTTATTTCAGCAGTGTAAATGCCGGTAATATGAATTATATTCAAACCAAGGATATATTAAGGCCGGGTTTACCGGATACCACCAGTGCCAAAAATGATAGTATCCCTGCAGATGTGCATATTACCACTGCTTATATTGATGGACTGGGCAGGGGTATAGAAACAGTAGCCAGGCAATCCACACCGGGTTTACATGATATGGTCAGCACCAATTATTATGATGCTTTTGGAAGGGAACCTCAAAAATACCTTCCTTATACGGATAACGGTACCAGTGGAGGTTTCAGGGTAGATGCTGCCACCAAGCAGCCAGCATTTTATAATAATTATTTTAATAACGCAGAAGGTTATTATTACAGCAACACAGTCTTTGAAGCATCCCCTTTAAACAGGGCAATTAAAGCAACTGCACCCGGCAATAGCTGGACGGGTAATAATACAGGAACCCAATCTGTTGAAAGAAGCAATGATGTATATGATTCAGTTGTGATCTGGAATATTGGTTACGGAACGGATACACTGCCCTTTTATAGCTGTTATTACCAGCCGGGAACCTTATTTGTGCAGGAGACCACCGATGAAAACGGCAATAAAGTACTGGAATACAAAGACCTTGAAGGGCATGTAATTTTAAAGCGGGTAGAGGTATCTGATACGGTTTACAGCGGGCATAAGGGATGGGCCAATACCTATTATGTGTATGATGATTTTGGGGAGTTGAGAACTGTATTACCCCCCAAAGCTGTACAGCAATTACAGCAGAACATCTGGGCTTTTGAAGCACCGGTCTTAAGCGGATCTATTACTGCACAGGAACTTTGTTTCCATTACCAGTATGATTACAGAAGGCGGATGGCCACAAAAAAAGTACCCGGTGCCGGGGAAGTATGGATGGTATATGATTTCAGGGACAGGTTAGTGATGACACAGGACAGTGCTTTAAGGGCACAGGGCAAGTGGATGTATACCGGATATGATACATTAAACCGGCCTGTATTAACAGGATTATGGATCAACAGTAATAACCAAGCCTATCATCAGTCCAATGCAGCAGGATCCACCAATTACCCCAATCCTTCTTCCGGAACAGAATTATTAACACAGACCTATTATGATAATTACAATTGGGTAAATGGCAGCGGATCCGGACTCAGCAGCAGCATGAATACCACGTACACCGGCAATACCAGTTTGTTTTATGCAGCCAGTGATGCCAGTTTTCCTTATCCTAGAGCCATTACAGCAGTCAGCACCACATTGGGGATGGTAACGGGTACAAAACAAGAAATAGTGGGTACCGGCACATACCTGTATGGAATTCATTTTTATGATGACAGGGGCCGTGTAATACAAACACAAAGCAGTAATATCAGTGGCAGTATTGACACTTTGACCACCCAGTACAGTTTTGCCGGACAGCCACTGCGTATACTGGAAAACCATGGTAAGGGCGGGAGCCTACCCCAGCATTACAGTGTACTCACCAGTATGGTATATGATGCAGGCGGAAGGTTATTAACGGTAAATAAAAGTGTAAACGGAAGTGTAAACAAACAAATTACATCCAACAGTTATGATGAACTGGGCCATTTAAAAACCAAATACCTGGGCAGTAATGGCATTGGGCAACCCATGGATTCGTTAACCTACAGTTACAATATCCGGGGCTGGATGAACGGGATCAATAAAGGTTATGTCAATAACGGCATCCAGTACAGTAACCAGAACTGGTTTGGAATGGAACTGGATTATGACCAGGGATATAACCAGCCACAGCTGAATGGCAATATCAGTGGTATGAAATGGAGAAGCAGGGGCGGGGATATACAGCGCTCTTATGGCTACAGTTATGATAACCTGAACCGTTTAACCCGGGCAGACTATACTGAAAATAACGGTAGCAGCTGGGCAGTGCAAAACACCAATTTCAGTACCCGCAACCTGATTTATGATTTGAATGGGAATATTTTAAGCATGACCCAGTTTGGGCTTAAAATGACCACTAGCCAGATTATTGACAGCCTTACTTACGGCTATAATACCTTAAGCAATAAACTGCAGTATGTAACCGATGCCGCCAATGATACCACCAGTACCCTGGGAGATTTTAAAGAATACAATACCGGAACGGCACTTGATTATTTATATGATGGCAATGGCAATTTAACATTGGACAATAATAAAAGGATTACAGCCATCACCTATAATTACCTGAACCTGCCGACACAGATCAGTATTTACCATAAAGGCACGATCAGTTATACCTATGATGCCGGAGGCAATAAACTGAAAAAAGTAACGGTAGACAGCACGGTAACCCCCGTAAAGACCACTACCACCCTTTATTTAGGGGCTTTTAATTACCAGAATGATACCTTACAGTTTATAGGGCATGAAGAAGGAAGGGTAAGGACCAAAAACCCGAATAAGGCAGATACCCTGTATTATGATTATTTTGAAAAAGACCACTTGGGCAATACGAGGATTGTACTGACCGATCAGAGCCAGCACAGTGTATATGCAGCCACCATGGAATTAAAGAATGCAGCTACCGAGCAGGCTTTATTTGACAGTATTGCCACTACACGTTTTGCTGTACCGGCAGGTTTTGAACCTACTACAGGGGCAGATACCAGCAATCATTATGTATCCAGGTTAAACGGCAACAGTACAGTAAACCAGAAAATAGGGCCATCGATTGTATTAAAAGTAATGGATGGGGATACGTTAAGTGCCAGTACCTATGTATGGTATAATGCACCGGTACAGCAACCCTCCAGTGACCCGAGTTTACTGAATACCTTAGTGAATATATTTGCCACGGAAGCTACAACAGCAACCCTTAAAAATACAGTAGCCAATATATCGGCGGTTAATACAGCAGCACAGGCAGCACTGACCAGTTTATTAAACCAGCAGAATGGATATAACACATTGGCCCCGAAAGCGTTTTTAAACTGGGTATTAATGGATGACCAATTTAATTATGTAACAGGCGGAGTAAGCCAGGCACCCTTAATTACAGGAGGCCAAAATAAGCAGGTATTAGTAGCCAATATGCCAGCTACGGTTCAAAAAAATGGTTATCTTTATGTGTATGTGAGCAATGAAAGCCCACAGGATTTG
>Ga0364860_10468_pt1 | contig 24713 bp, 17 predicted proteins | sample ExccelAu500001D4_FD_206916 | JGI IMG/M metagenome (GOLD analysis project Ga0364860, IMG submission 206916) | Enriched cells from Trout Bog Lake Hypolimnion, Wisconsin, USA - BchlTB.Aug20.5000.01 .D4 | ecosystem: Environmental > Aquatic > Freshwater > Lake > Hypolimnion/Profundal zone | place: USA... | reverse complement strand
AAGAGTGGCTTATTTCATTAAATAACTTTTGTCAAACCATTAATCCATGCTATTTTTGGCATAATTAATGTCTCGATCTATTATACAGCAGAATAGCTTAACGCATTTACCGGATTCCGGGGCATCTGCCAATTATTGAAGAAGCAAAAATTATAAATTAAGTTCTAGCACGAGTCGGTTAAAGTGAAGTTGAAGATTAAGAAAATTGGTATAAACCTGGTAAAATTGGGTTTTTCTGTGGGAGCAATATGGTATGTGATATCTAAAATTTCGTTTAAAGAGGTTTTGGAGGTCTTCTCTAAAGCCAATATTTACTTTCTCATCGCAGCTTTTATTTTTTTGGTGATCTCCTTTATTTTTTCAGCCTTTCGCCAAAATCTGTCTTTCAGGAACACGGGCGCCCATATTTCTCAGTCTTTGAATATCAAATTATTCTGGCTGGGAATGTTTTATAATTTGTTTCTGCCTGGAGGAATCGGAGGTGATGGATATAAAGTCTATCTGGTGAACAAATACAGGAGAAACGGGCTCAAAAAGAATATTGGCACAATGCTTATTAACAGGATTGCCGGCCTGGTTGTTATTGTGATGATCACGGTTGTATTGTACTATCTGTCAGGATTGCATATCCCTTATGGAAGGGGTGCCTGGATTGTAATACCATTGATTTATCTCTTTTATCTTTTGGTACTAAAATACTTTTTTAAAAGTTTTCTAAAGATTCATGCCGGCTTATTTTGGTGGTCGCTTGCTTTGCAAGGGATGCAATTTATCTCTGCCATTATGATACTTTCTGCCTTTCATCAAACCACCGGCTTATTTGATTATCTTTTTCTCTTTTTCATATCTGCAATTGCAACCGCACTTCCGATCACCATCGGCGGAATTGGTGCACGTGAGATGGTCTTTCTGATTGGAGCCAAAACACTTGGACTAGATAATGAATTATGCATCGCTTTAAGTATCATGTTTTTTCTGCTCTCTGCAATTATATCCCTCGGAGGTTTATACTGGGTTTTTCTCCCACCATTCAGACGCGAAACAATTCCTGATGTAACGGCAGAAAAAATTGATGAACCCTAGAATCACCGGCATACGGCTGATCTAATTTCAATTCAGAGAATATCACGCATAATTTTTCAAACCAGGGTTTTACTACATTCCTGATATCAAATGATAAAATACCTGATTATCATATTCTACCTCCTTTCAATGATTTTGATTGGTATATTTTCAGCCCGGAAAATCAAGTCAGAAGGAGACTATTATGTGGCCGGAAAGCGGGGAAATATCTGGCAAATCACCGGCTCTCTACTGGCAACGATTCTGGGCAGTTCAGCAATCCTGGGGACAGCAGATTTGGCTTTGACCCAGGGGTGGGCTGCAGCATGGTTACTCCTTTGTGCCTCCTTTGGCCTTCTAATGCTGGTTCCTGTATCCATGATTGTGCGTCGCAAGGGGAAATATACACTTCCGCAAATGATTGGGGACTTTTACGGTACTGAGGCAAAAATGATCTCCTCGTTCATTATCTCAATTGCCTGGATTGGGATTATTGCTGCCCAGATTATCGGAGCAGCAAAAATCATGACCGGTTTTACGGGATTGAATTACTCTTGGGGAGTTTGGGGCTCGGGAGCTGTATTTATTTTCTATACATTGATCGGTGGTCAGATATCAGTTTTGAAAACAGATCTTTATCAAACGTTTATCATTATCGGAGGAATTTTACTTACTGCACTCTATATTTTCATAAAGGAACCAGTCCCTCCCCAAGCTATGACTGCCTTGAAATTTCCTTTCAACGAGGGGTTTCATCCTTTTGACCTGATTGTATTGTTGCTAACCTATTCATCCACTTTTGTTGTAGGGCCGGATATTTATTCACGCATCTTTTGTGCTCAGAATGAACTTACTGCCCGGAAAAGTGTCCTGATCAGTGCATTGGTTTTAATTCCATTTTCGTTATGCATCACTTTTCTGGGGGTATTTGCAGCGTACAAATTCCCTGAAATTCACCATCAGAATGGTTCTGCACTCATTCCGGTAATGCTTGCCACTTTGCCGGAATGGGGTATTGGAATTCTGGTTGCCGCCCTTCTATCGGCTGTGATGTCAACAGGATCGACCACATTGCTCACCTCTTCAACCATAATCAGTGATCCTCTGTCCAAAGGTCTGGATAAGCACCATTCGATGAGAAACACCAAACTCATCATGCTGGTTATAGGGCTATTAAGTATTTTTCTTTCACTTAGTGTTCATTCGATTATTCAATCACTGCTTATTGCTTTGACAATTTTCTCAGGAGCCTTTATAATTCCAACCATTGCCGGACTTTTCGGTTTTACAGCAAGCAAAAGCCGAAGCAGCTCAGCGATGATAATCGGGGGTGTTGTTGCCCTTGCAGGTAAGATTGTCGCTTTAGAAATTGGATATCTGCCAGGTAATTTATTAATAATCACCGGATTCATTTTAAATGCTCTAATTCTTTTTAGCGGTATCCGGACTAAAAATAATTAATTTCGTACTTTTGTCAACCGGAAAATTAAATCACTACAGAAATGAATCTGCGTCGAATACTGTTCCCGATTGGTATTATTTTGCTCCTTATTTCATGCAAAGAACCACCCATACGTCCTGTTATCAGATTAATTCCCTTGCCGGCTCAGGCCACTGATCAGCCTGGTATATTTGCAATCACTGCAAGTACAAAAATCGAAGTCAGCCCAGAAAATGAACCATTACAACATATTGCCGGGATTTTGAGCAGGCATCTGGAGAAAAATTTTGGCATAACCAATTCAATCGTTTCCTTAGGGTCAGGCGGGCGCCATTCCATATCTCTAAAAATTGATTCCAATTTAAAACTGGGTAAAGAGGATTACCATTTGACCGTATTGCCTGAAGGGGTTCTAATTGAAGCAGCTGCTCCTAATGGGCTTTATTATGGAATCCAGACACTGATTCAATTAATGCCATCGACTCCTAAAAAACTAACTGAGGTCATTTTACCAGGGGTAGAAATTAATGACACCCCCAGGTTTGCCTGGCGAGGGCTACAGTTGGATGTTAGCCGGCATTTTATGCCTAAAGAATTTATCTTTAAGTTTCTCGATGAAATGTCGATGCATAAATTCAATACTTTTCAATGGCACCTGGCCGATGATCAAGGTTGGAGAATCGAAATAAAAAAATATCCTTTGCTGACCGAATCAGGGTCTGTGCGTAAAAAAACAATGCTGGGGCATGTGAATAATTCGGCAGGTACCGATACCCTCTCATACGGTGGATTCTATACTCAAAATGATGTCCGCGATATAGTGGCCTATGCTTCTGAACGTTTTATTACAGTTGTTCCCGCAATTGAAATGCCCGGACATGCCCTGGCTGCTTTGGCTGCATATCCTGAACTGGGATGTACTGCTGCTCCATACGAGGTAGCGACCCAATGGGGAATATTCAACGAAATATTTTGCCCGGGAAAAGAGGGAACTTATACCTTTTTGGATGATGTCCTCACCGAAATGGCCGGGCTATTCCCAGGAAAATATTTTAATATCGGCGGCGCAGATTGTCCCAAGGAAAGATGGGAAAATTGTACACAATGCCAGGTTAGAATGAGAAACGACAGTTTAAACTCAACCCTCGATCTGAATAACTATTTTATTAAAAGAATCAGTAAAACACTTTCATCTCTCGGCAAGGAGCGGGTGGCCTGGGATGAGATTTTGAAAGACACCACGCAAACCAATGCCATTGTAATTTCGTGGCACAATGAAGATGGGTCAATTGCAGCTGCTAAAAGAAAGATTCATACCGTAGTCTCACCCGCAAAATTATGTAATTTAGATCAGTATCAAAGTAATCCCAAAAACGAACCTCTCTCTGTTGGTGGTATGCTTACTCTCGAACAAATCTACAAATTCGAACCGGTACCAACAACCCTATCCAATAAAGAAGCCAGATATATCATTGGTATACAAGGAAATATCTGGACACAATATATGAAAACACCGGTATTCGTTGAATATATGACCTTCCCTCGCGCAGCCGCACTGGCAGAAGTGGCCTGGTCATCAAAGTCTGCCAGAAACTACCCCTGGTTCAAAAAGCGGTTATTGGAACAGGTCAAACGCTATGATGCAGAAAAAATCAGTTATTGCAAAGCTGAATTAAAAATCCTGTCCCATTGAACCAAAAAAGGCCGGTCGCACTATTTGACGACCGGCCTTTTCGATTTTATATTCGGAAATTTATTTAGCGACGATTACCAGAACTTTTGAAAGGCTCCAGAACTCTTTCGCATTTGTAATCACAATTTTATCTACTGTTTTATTGCCTTCTATACGATAGGAACTTGTTGGATGATTGGTCACAATGTTAATCTTCTTTTTCATGACAGGGATTTCACTCACTTTAGTAATATCCACCTTAGTAAAATCATTCATATTAAGATTAGCCATCACATTTTTGGTACGACCAATTCCAATAAACCCTCCGGCACCAGTGATAATCTTTTTGTCTTTCAGTTCTCGGTTTGTTCCGATCACATAATAAGCAGTATTCAGCGCTTCAGTCTTGGCATCAATATCAGCCTGTTTTTTCTGATTGTCTGCAGTTAAATCATTTACATTCGAGTTCAGACCAGCTACTTTGACATTCAGATCTTTTACCTGGATATTAAGTTTTCCCAGCTCATCAGTTAGTTGAGCAATCTGAGCATTCTTCTCGTCAATCGATTTGTTAAGGTTGTCGATCATCAGCTGAAGTTCTTTGGCATGTTTATTTGACTTACTCAGCTTGGATGTGAGTTCAGCAACCAATTTGCGATTCTTTTGCAGCAGGTCGTAGATATAATGTATATCACTTTTAATCTGCTCCTTACGCGAACCTTTAACTTCGCCTTCCTTGGCGCTCTTATCAATAATGCGTTCTACGCGTTTAATTGAATCCAGATTAGCCTCAACTTCGTTAAAGGTGGTAACAAAATCTGCAATGTTAGAATCTTTATCAGTTCCAACAGCTCTTAAGCTATCGTTTTGCGCCTGTAGACGGGCAATTTGTTCTTTTCGGTGAGCACATCCGGAAGTCAAAATAATAACCGGAATCAATAATACGTAGATTAATTTTCTCATGTCGTGAATCTTTTAAATTAAATATTAACCAAAACTAATGGAATTTTTGCAAACAGAGAAATAATTTATGAATTATTAACTATACATCTTATTTTTTCGCTCTTTTAATTCCTCATTTGATATGTAATCATCGTATTCGGTTATCTTGTCGATAATCCCTTTAGGAGTCAATTCTATCACGCGGTTTGCAATCGTTTGGATAAATTCATGATCATGGGACGACATCAGCACGTTCCCCTTAAAATTTGTAAGTGTATTGTTAAAGGCCTGAATTGATTCAAGATCGAGATGATTGGTTGGGGTATCCAAAACAAGAACATTGGCATTACGGAGCATCATCCTTGAGATCATGCAACGCATCTTCTCTCCTCCAGAAAGCACAGAAATTTTCTTGTAAATCTCCTCTCCTGAAAAGAGCATTTTGCCAAGATATCCTCTGATATAGTTTTCGCTGGTATCACTTGAAAATTGTCCTAACCACTCGACCAGATTAAGATCTGAATTAAAAAAATCGGAGTTGTCCATTGGTAGATAGGCACTGGTAATGGTTTGTCCCCAAAAATAAGTGCCGGAGTCAGGCTTGTCATGGCCCGTGATAATTTCGAAAAGAGCGGTCATTGCACGCGGATCCCGAGAAAGAAAGACAACCTTGTCATCCTTTTCCACATTAAAATCAAGATCTTTAAACAGGATCTCCCCTTTAATACTTTTGCTTAACCCTTTAACCTCAAGAATCCTGTTTCCGGGGTCCCGGTCAGGGGTGAAAATTATTCCGGGATATTTTCGGGTAGAAGGCTGAATATCTTCAATATTCAGCTTTTCGATCATCTTTTTGCGGCTTGTGGTTTGCTTTGATTTAGCTACATTGGCACTAAACCTGGCAATAAACTCAAGAAGTTCCCTCTTTTTCTCTTCCGCTTTTTTATTCTGAGACTGTTGCTGACGCAAAGCAAGCTGACTTGAATGGTACCAGAAGCTATAGTTTCCGGCAAACAACTGGACCTTTCCAAAATCAATATCTACCGTATGAGTACTTACAGCATCCAGAAAGTGGCGGTCATGCGATACAACCAAAACGGTATTTTCATAATTGCCCAGATAATTTTCGAGCCACGATACAGTCTCCAAATCGAGATCATTGGTGGGCTCATCAAGCAATAGATTATCAGGTTTGCCAAAAAGAGCCTGAGCAAGCAAGACCCTCACTTTCTCTTTTCCACCTAATTCTTTCATTAACCGGTGGTGAAATTCCTCCTTGATTCCCAAACCACTCAGCAACATGGCGGCATCGCTTTCGGCATTCCATCCATCGATCTCGGCAAAACGCTCTTCCAATTCCGCAGCCCTCATGCCATCCTTATCTGAAAAGTCGTCTTTGGCATAGAGGATATCCTTTTCCTGAATGATATTCCACAATTCCGTATGTCCGAATAAAACAGCATTTAAAACTGTATATTCCTCATAATCATAATGGTTTTGCTTTAATACAGACAAACGTTCCCCCGGGCCAAGTGTAACAGATCCTTTTGTAGAAGAGAGATCTCCGGCAATAATTCGTAACATGGTCGATTTACCCGCCCCATTCGCTCCTATGACACCGTAGCAGTTACCAGCAGTAAACTTAAGATTAACGTCCTGAAATAAAGGCTTTTTCCCAAACTGAATTGCTAAATTCGATATTGTAATCATTAATTAACTTCTTGAAAATCCTGTGTTTATAACTTGTATATTTTGGACGGCGAAGTTAGCCATTTATTTTCAAACCTCCTATATTGATTATCAATGTAATATAATGTTAACCAAAATATAATCTGAAGATACTCCCATTCATCAGTTCAAAATTTTTGTGTAAATTTGATTGAAAAATTAGTCCTTATGACTTTTATTGAACTTGCAACCCAAAGATCATCGGTACGGAACTTTGCACCAATGCCGGTTGAAAAGGAGAAACTTTTACAGGTACTTGAAGCTGCAAGAATTGCGCCATCTGCAGCCAATTTTCAACCCTGGCACTTTATTGTGGTCACAGAACCGGTGTTACTTCAATTGATTTACCCACTTTATCCCAGGGAATGGCTGAAATCGGCTCCGCTAATTATTGTCGCCTTAGGAGACCACAGCCGAGGGTGGCACAGGGGAAAAGATGACAAAGACTTTACACAGGTAGACCTCGCCATTGCTATTGATCATCTGACACTTGCAGCTACAGAATTAGGGTTGGGAACCTGCTGGATCTGTAATTTTGACGTTGAAAAATTACAGAATATCTTTAATTTGCCTGATACTCTGGAACCGATTGCATTAATCCCAATTGGTTACCCGGATTTAAAGGTACAACCGGTTAAAATCAGAAAATCGTTGGAACAAATTGTCCACTGGAACGATTTTGAAGTTTAATCAGCTGATTGAATATTGATCTGCCTCTCTTGAAACGGGAAATTTAATTCTGAAATCATCCAGCTCCTTCCTTGAAATGCAGTAGCTCTGCAATCCACCGACACTCGGTTCGGTGAGGGCCAATACTTCTCCTCTTGCATTAATTATTTGGCTGTCACCCTGATAAGAAATCTCATTTCCATCTTTCCCAATCCGGTTTACACCTGCCACAAAAACCTGATTCTCAATCGCCCTGGCCTTAAGCAGAACATTCCATACTTCTTTTCTCGAATCAGGCCAGTTTGCTGTAAAGATCATCAGATCGGTATCATTCACATTCCTGGACCATACCGGAAACCGAAGATCATAACACACATAAAGGGCAATCCGCCAACCGAAATAAGAAACGATAACCCGTTTATGTCCAGGTGCAATGGAATCGGCCTCACCTCCGATTGAAAAAAGATGCCGTTTATCGTAGAAAGTGAGCTGACCATCCGGAGCGACAAATACGAAGCGATTGTAATTCTGGCTGTTATCTTTTATAAGCAGACTGCCGCAAATTGCGATCCCCGTTTTTCGTGAAAGATTATGCATCCATTGTATTGTAGGACCATCCATTGCTTCGGCAAGTTCGTTAGGGTGCATCGAAAATCCGGTGGTGAACGTCTCAGGAAGAATTACCAAATCAGAATTGCCTTCCAATTGCAGGATCAGTTTTTCAAGGTTCTGACGATTTTCTTCCGGATTTTCCCAAACCAGATTTACCTGGGCAATAGTTAAACGTAGAATATCTTTGGTATCCATGAGATAGAATTAATCGAGTCCTTCGCCCAGAATGAATTTTTCAGGATGCTTCCCTTTGACTCCCCGATCTTTGTACCACTGTTTAATCCGGTGGACATCGGCGTTCACATCATCAGTTAACACAACCTCATCGAGTATTCCGATCTCTTTCCGACCCCAGTCGAATACGGCACAATAGACTGGAACGTTTGCAGCCCTGGCAATGGTATGGAAACCTGCTTTCCACTTGGTTGTTGGCTGGCGTGTCCCTTCAATGGCAATGGCCAGATGCATCACCTCCCGTTTTTTAAATTCTGCAACAATCTGTTTTACCAGACTGGCACCCCTGGTTGTATCAACAGGAATTGCCCCCATATAATTAAGTAAATAGCAGGCTGGCCAGAAGAAAAATTTTTTGTTCACCACGATACTTGATTTTCCCCCTATCGAATTGTAAAAAATCCATGAAACGACAAAATCCCAAATTGAAGTATGGGGAACTCCAAGAACGACACATTTAGGAACCGGGGCCAACCCGCTAACTAACTTCCATCCCGTAATCCACAAAATAAATTTCGATATATATCTCATCCCATAAATTTAAAGAAACAAAAATAATTCTTTAGATTGAAAAATACACTCCCTTTGTTGTCAAATAAGTGGCATTGCAATAGTCCAATGTCCAAATTTCTGATGGTATTCCAAATCTGCCCGATTATTCTATTTCCATTAAATTCATTTAGGGATGATCCGGATCAGAATTATTACTATCACTCGTTAATATTATTCTGATCTTCCCCGGTCAAATGAGCAACTTCTTTATCCTTCTTTTGAGCAAGTGAGTCGAGATGCTTTTTTCCATAGGCAATTCTGATAATTACCACAAAAAGGACCGGAACGATAAATATGGCGAGTGATGAAGCTGATATCATTCCACCCAGAACAGTAAACCCAATTGTTTTACGAGCCACAGCACCAGCTCCGGTTGCAAATACCAAAGGTAACACCCCGAAAATAAATGCCAGAGAGGTCATGATAATCGGCCGTAAACGCAAACTAACAGCATCGATAGTTGACTGGATCAGGTCTTCCCCGCTATCCACCCTCACTTTTGCATATTCTACGATCAATACTGCATTTTTGGCTGCAAGTCCGATTAGGGTGATCAATCCGATCTGTGCATAAACGTTATTACTGAGTTGCGGAATAAATGTTAGTGTAAGGATAGCTCCAAATGCGCCTATCGGAACAGAAAGCATTACAGAGAAGGGGACCGACCAACTTTCATACAATGCGGCAAGGAACAGAAAAACGAATGTCAGTGAGAACAGGAAAATGTAGATTGTTTGCGAACCGGCAACGATTTCCTCATAACTCAGACCAGAGAATTCATAACCATAACCAGGTGGAAGGACTTTTGTAGCAACATCCTTGAGCGCATCGATAGTTTGTCCGGTACTATAACCCAATCCTGAGCCACCGTCAACTTCAGCTGACCTGAAAATATTAAAATGGGGAATCACCGGGGCAGCATCAATAGGCTGATAAGTTATCAATGAACTGAGTGGCAACATGGCTCCTGCCTGATTCCGCACATAATATTTATCCAGATCTGTCACGAGTCTTCGGTATATCGTATCAGCCTGAACCACAACGTGGTAAGTTCGGTTAAAAAGGGTAAAATCATTCACATAAGCACTTCCCATATAGGATTGAATGGTTGTAAAGACATCTGAAATACTGATACCCATTTTTTTACATTTCTCACGGTCTAATGTCAGGTTAAAGCTGGGGGTATGAGCAGAATAATAACTTACAGCTCTTGAAATAGCCGGGTTTTTATTGGCTTCGACGACAAATTTGCGAACCACCTTTTCAAATGCGTGAACATCATCGGTAGTATTTCGCTGCTGGATTTGGAAGCTGAAACCTGCAGATTGTCCAATGCCGGGAATTGGAGCCGGTTGCATAACGACAACTTTTGCATCTTTGATTCCTGCGGCAGCGATCCTTTTGAGCATTACCTCTATGATGCCGGGCACTTGTTCCGTAATCTCCTCGCGCTGGCTCCATGGTTTGAGCTGGCAGAAGATGGTGCCACTGTTTGACTTCATCGCCCCGTTGATCACATTCATTCCTGAAACCGCGGAATAATGGGCAATTCCTGGAGTTTCGCTCACCACCTTCATCAGTTTATTAAGCAATACTACAGACTGTGTGGTCGATGAAGCCTCTGCCATTTCGTAGGTAACGTAGAGACGTCCCAGATCCTCTCCGGGGATAAATCCGGAAGGTTTTGCCTTGAATAACATGAAGGTGGCAATACCTATACAAACCAATAAGATAATTACATATTTTGAACCCCTGATTCCTCGTTTTACCCCACGGAAATAGAGTTCCGAAAATCTTTTAAACCTGCCATTAAACCAGAAGAAAAATTTATTCAGTCCTTTTGATTTTTCATCGATATGGTGAGGCTTTAATATCAGCGTACACAATGCAGGTGTTAAGGACAATGCAATAAACGCCGAGATTAATATGGAGACTGCGATGGTGATTGCAAATTGCTGATATAAACGACCTACGATACCCGGGATAAAAGCAACCGGAACAAATACTGAAGCCAGAATCAAAGCTACGGCGATTACCGGAGCAGTGATGTCTTTCATGGCATGCTCCGTGGCTTCCCGGGCAGACATCTTCTCAACATCAATATACCGTTGGACAGCCTCAACCACAATTATGGCATCATCGACCACAATTCCTATGGCAAGGACAAATCCAAACATGGTCAGAGTATTGATCGTGAACCCAAAAGGAACAAAGAAGATAAAGGTTCCCAGGATCGAAACAGGAATAGCAAGTATCGGGATAATAGTGGTTCGCCAGTTCTGAAGAAACAAAAATACAACGAATGCCACCAATAAAAGAGCGATAATAAGGGTCCGTTCCACTTCCCGCATGGAAACTTTAACGATGGTTACGGCTTCGAAAGGAACACTGTAATCTACATCTTCAGGAAAGGATTTTTTCAGGTTCTTTAGTTCGGCATACACCCCTTTGGCCACATCCAGTGCATTTGCTGTCGGAAGAGGAAAAACCATCATGTAAGATGCACGTTTCCCATCCACATAAGCATTACTGGCATAAGTAAATTTACCCAGTTCTACTCTGCCAATATCTTTGAGGTAAACCATTTCGCCTGTAGCCGGAATAGATTTTACGATAACTTTTTCATAATCTGAAACCTTACTCAATCGTCCGTTGACGAGAATTGTCAATTCCTGGGTTTGTGAGGATTGCTGGGGAGGGGCACCGACGGATCCTGCAGCAACCTGCATATTTTGTTCATTAAGGGCATTAATAACATCCTTGGGAATCAAGGAATAAGAGGCCATTTTTTCCGGATTCAGCCAGATCCTCATACTGAAATTGTCAGCCCGTGTACTGATATCACCTACGCCCGGAACCCGCAGAAGTGCATCGACTAAATGGATATTGGCGTAATTGTCTAAAAAAGTTATATTGTGCGTTCCCTTAGGAGAAAAAAGGGTGACATTCATTAATGAGCTGATATTCCTGGCCCGTACGGTAAGACCAAGTCGCCGTACCTGGGAAGGTAATAATGGTTTGGCAATTCCCACGCGGTTTTGAACATCGAGGGTAGCAATATCGATATTGGTTCCAACCTTGAAAGTTGCGTTAATTGACACCATTCCGGTACTGGTGCTGTTGCTCTGGATATATTCCATCCCATGAACCCCGTTGATCGCCTCTTCAACCGGAGTTGCCACAGTTTGTTCAACGGTGATGGCGTCTGCCCCCGTATAATTGGCCGAAACAGAAACTGCAGGAGGGGTAATCTTAGGATACTGGTTGACCGGAAGCGTTAACGCACAAATCGTCCCCAATATGGCTATAATCAGAGAAATAACGATTGCAGTAACCGGTCTTCGAATAAATGTATCAGCAATCATGGGCAATTAAGTCTCTAAGTAATACAAACCAGAATTTCCTTTATATGCAACTCTTGTAGGAATATTGAGTGACGACCTGATCTTCTGAGCTGAACCTGTTCCTATTCTTTTCGGGCTATGCATCTTTCAATTTCCTTAGATTTTCTAATTGTTTCTTACCGTAAGCGATCTTTACAATAACTACAAACAGAACCGGGACAACGAATATGGCTATTGATGAAGCGGCAATCATTCCGCCCATTACCGTAACGCCAATAGTCCTGCGAGCAACAGCACCGGCTCCGGTCGCCAATACCAATGGTAATACTCCCAGAATAAAAGCGAGCGATGTCATGAGTATGGGCCGTAAACGGATAGACACTGCTTCGATGGTTGATTGTAAAAGATCCTCACCGCTGTCCACACGCACCTTGGCATATTCCACAATTAAGATCGCATTCTTAGCCGCCAGGCCTATTAAGGTAATCAGACCTATTTGGGCATATACGTTATCGGTCAGGCTCGGTATAAAGGTGAGTGTGAGAATAGCCCCAAATGCGCCAATAGGGACAGCCAGCAAAACCGACAACGGAACCGACCAGCTCTCGTACAAGGCTGCGAGGAACAGAAAGACAAATGTCAGGGAAAACAGGAAGATGTACATGGTCTGTGAACCTGCCTGAACCTCTTCATAACTTAACCCTGAAAAATCATATCCATAACCTTGTGGCAATACTTTCGCCGCAGTCTCCTTGAGTGCCTCGATTGCCTGTCCGCTGCTGTAGCCCTGAGCAGATCCACCGTCAATTTCGGCAGACCTGAATATGTTAAAATGGGATTGAAGGGGTGCAGTTTCCGTAGGCTTATAGCTGATCAGTGAACTTAATGGCAGCATGGCACCAGCCTGATTACGCACATAGTATTTATCCATGTTCGTGATCATTTTACGGTAGGTCGTATCAGCCTGCACCACAACGTGGAAAGTCCGGTTATACAAGGTGAAATCGTTCACATAAATACTCCCCATATAAGTCTGAATGGCGGTAAACACATCCGAAATATTAACACCCATCCGTTTGCATTTCTCCCGGTCCACGGTCAGATTGTAACTTGGCGTGTGGGCCGAGTAATAACTGAAGGCATTTGAGATTGCCGGATTCTTGTTGGCTTCGGTGACAAAATTGTTCACCACATTTTCAAAGGCATGAACGTCATCGTTGGTGTTTCGCTGTTCGATCTGGAAACTAAATCCGGCGGTCTGGCCGATGCCGGGAATTGGAGCCGGAGGGATTACGACGACATTTGCATTTTTGATATTTGCTTTGGATATCCGGGTGCGAATCACATCAATAATCTTTGGAATCTGTTGGCTCGATTTTGAACGCTCATCCCAATGTTTTAACTGACAATATATGGTACCACTATTCGATTTGGTTGCCCCGGTTATCACGTTAAACCCGGCCAGGGCAGCATAGTGGTCAACTCCCGGGGTTAAGGAAACAACTTTCATTAATTTGGTCATCACATCCACAGATTGGGTAGTGGCTGAAGCTTCCGGCAATTCATAGGTTACATAAATCAGTCCGTCATCTTCGCTTGGAATGAATCCGAAAGGTTTTTGCTGAAAGAGGAAGAAAGCTGCTATGCTGATACACACCAATAAAATAATCACATATTTCGATTTTCCGATACCATTCCTGACTCCGTTGGAATACTGTTTGGTTACATTTTCAAACCAGGTATTGAATCTGAAGAAAAACTGATTTAAACCGGTTGACTTTTGGTGGATGTGATATGGTTTTAATAATAAGACACATAAAGCCGGTGTCAATGATAAGGCGATAAAAGCGGAGAGCAATATCGATACAGCAATAGTAATTGCAAATTGCTGATATAACCGCCCCACAATTCCGGGAATAAAACCTACCGGGACAAACACGGACGCCAGAATTAATGCAATTGCAATGACAGGGGCAGAAATGTCCTTCATCGCCTTATAGGTCGCCTCTCTGACAGATATATTTTCAGAATCGATATAATGGTGGACAGCCTCCACCACAATAATGGCATCGTCCACAACTATTCCAATAGCCAGTACAAAACCAAACATGGTCAGTGTGTTGATTGTAAACCCTAAAGGAATAAAAAAGGCAAATGTTCCGAGGATCGAAACAGGGATTGCAAGAATTGGGATGAGTGTGGCCCTCCAGTTCTGAAGAAACAGGAATACCACCAAAGCCACGAGGCAAAGGGCAATAAGAAGGGTTTGAACCACCTCCTGCATTGAAACCTTTACCACAGTGACCGTTTCAAAAGGTATTTTATAGTCCACATCTGCGGGGAACGATTTCTTCAGCTCTTTTAGCTCTTTAAATATGCCATCGGCTGTTTCCAGAGCATTGCTTCCAGGGGTTTGGTAAAGTGTAAGAATGGAAGCCCTTTGGTCATCCACATAGGAATTGCTCGAATAGGTAAATTTACCCAGTTCAATCCGGGCAACGTCTTTCAGATAAACCATTTCGCCTGTTCCGGGAATCGTCTTAACAATGATTTTTTCAAATTCCGAAACTTTACTCAACCGTCCGTTAACCAGAACGCTCAATTCATAGGTCTGCGTTTTCTGTTGGGGAGGGACGCCTGCAGAACCGGCTGCAACCTGGAGATTTTGTTCATTAAGTGCATTAATGATATCGGTGGAGGTTAATGAGTAAGCCGCCATTTTATCAGGGTTTACCCAGATCCGCATGCTGAAATTATCAGCCAGTGTAGTAATCGCACCAACCCCGGGGACACGCAGTAAGGCATCCATTACAAAAATATTGGTGTAATTATCCAAAAAGGTGATATTGTGTGATCCTTTTGGTGAATAGAGCGCAATAAGCATTAAAGCACTCGGATTCACAGCCCTGACCGTTAATCCCAACCTGCTCACTGCATCAGGAACCAGCGGAGAGGCAATACTTACCCGGTTTTGAACATCCAGAGTAGCCACGTCAATGTCAGTACCGATCTTGAAGGTCGTATTGATTGTCATCAATCCGTTGTTGGTACTGTTGCTTTGCATATACTCCATGCCGTGCGTCCCGTTGACCTGCTCCTCAATGGGAGTGGCTACCGTTTGTTCCACGGTGGTGGCATCTGCACCTGTATATTGGCCGGCAACCTGAACAACAGGGGGAGTTATGTTTGGATATTGGCTGACCGGTAAGTTAATAATGCAAATAGCCCCTATAATAGCTAATACCAGGGATACAACAATGGCAGTGACCGGCCTTCTAATAAATGTATCAGCAATCATATATTAATCTGTATCAGGAGAATAAAAAATCAGTTTATACCAATGCCGGTGTTATTCGCTTTTAGAAGGTGTACCTTGAGTTGCGGCGGAACCAGCCTTCCCCTTTTTACTTTTATCTGCGTCTCCTTTTTTGGCCAGGGCTATCACGGAACCGGTGTGTAAGGATTGTACCCCGTCAACGACTATCCGGTCCCCCACATTGATCCCCTTTTTAATGATCACGCTGGCATCGATAGTTTGTCCAGTGATTACTTTCTTTTGGATAGCCATTTGCGCCGCGTGTGTTTTTGTGGTATCTGACAGATCCCGTGCAACGGTATCTTTAACCAGGTACACGAAATATTCTCCCATAACCTCAACCACTGTTTTGCTTGGAACTACCATCCTGGGACCGGTTTCCTGATTATGCACACGCAACACACAACTTATCCCCGGCCTTAAAGAGTAGTCAGGATTTGGGAAAACCGCCCGGATACGGATGGTGCCAGCCTGCGGGTCAACAGCACGATCAATAATTGCAATCTTCCCAACATGAGGGTAGACTGAATCATTAGGGAGAATAATGGTAAACAGGGAATCGATTGAATGCTCCTGAATTTTTTTCAGATTCTCAAAATGTGAAAGTTGCTTTTCGGATATTAAAAAATCGACACCAACCGGATCATCCGAAGATATCGTGTTCAGAACTGTCTGCCCGACAATAACCATATTTCCCAATTTAACCTGACTAAATCCGATAGTACCGTCAAAAGGAGCCTTTATCACCGAATAATTCAGATTGGTTTCGGCCATTTTTAAGGTTTGCTCAGCCGCTTTGATCATATTTTTCGCATTCTGCAGGGCAATTGCGGCATGGTCCAGAACCTGTTTGGCCACTGCATCATAGGTATTCAGATAAGTATAACGGTCAGCATCCTGTTGCGCCTGTTTCAGGTTACCATGTGCAACATCCAAATTGGCTTTTGCCAGATCATAATTTTCCTGATACAACTGGCGATCGATGGTATAAAGAGGCTGACCTTTCCGAATATGACTTCCTTCGGTAAAAGAAATCTCAGTGATATATCCCTGAACCTGCGGTCTCAGATCCACCTGATTCATGGCAACCAGGGTGGCCGGATATTTATCAAAGTAGAACACATTTTGTGCTTTTACGGTATAAATATTGACCGGAACCGGTAACACAGGGGGAACTTTGGGATGAAAACAGGCAGTCAGAAATAGAACACTGAAAAATAAGGTCAAATATGCGCTTCTCATTGATGTGAAAATTTTATTCGTTAATATTTTGAAAGCGTTTTACCCATCGCTCTCTCCAGATCCACCTTACTCAGCAATACCTGAAACAGGGCATTTAAATAACTAATCTCTGACGATATCAGGTTGGATTCAGCGGTTATCACATTCAGGTAGGCAACCACCCCTTGTTTGTACTGTAGGGAAACGATTCCGTACACATCCTTTGCCATTGCCTTGTTATCCCGAAGGACATTCAGATCAAACAAATTGCTTTTATAACTTGCCAGTGCACTGGTATATTCAGAATAGATACGGGATTTAAGATCAACCTCGGCCCAATTGATTTGCTGCAACTGGAGCCTTGCTCTCTGAATGGTTTCACTTCGCCGAAAGCCGGTGAACAAGGGTATACTTACTGACGCCCCTAAATAGGAATAGGGATAGGAATGATTAAAAAGATTTGAAAACGAATTATTTTCAAATTCAGGTAGGTAATTATAAAAGGCAGAGAATGTCGGAAGAAATTGAGATCTGGAATATCTCACATTCTGGATCTGTAACTTTTTAATGGTTTGAAGCAATTGATATTCAATCCGTTTTTGGTAATCCAGTACCTGCGTGGTATCAAAAGCAATTTTCTGCACCATTTGCAGGGTATCAAAGCTTACATAAAATTCTTTTTCCGTCGGAAAACCCATCAGTTGCTTGAGAGACGCATAAAATGGTATCACATTTTCGTTAACCTGTTTTAATTGCGCCCTGGAATTGTTGAGCGAAATTGATGCCTCTTTATAGTCTGTCTTATCAACGATTCCGCCAACATATTGATGATAAGCATCTCTCAGATTTTTTGCAAGACGGGCGGTGTCTTCCTTTAGCACATTGATCTGCTCAAGATTAAAGAGCAAACTGTAAAACGCTTTACTGACATTCGAAATAATATCAATTTTAGTGCTGTCGTTCGATTGCTTTGCCTGCTCAACAAACAAATGGGCATTTCTGGCCGCATTCAATACTTCCGGGCTAAAAATGGTTTGTGTTGCTGACAATTGTGGGATGAATGTATTATTAACACCGGAATGTCCCTGAATCAATGGTCCTCCCGGAGTGGAATTTGCCGATAAAACAGTGGGTAATTGACCATAATGCATCAGGTTTCCAACGAGATTAACCTGGGGCAACCAGGCTGAGAGGTTTATTGCATTCGATTTTTTCACAATTGACATCTCGACTAATGATCGGTTAAATGCAGGCTGAAACTGCAATGCATAGGCGATACACTGGTCGAGATCTAAATACTGGATGGAATCTGCTGAATTATTACGGGCAAAAGTACCGGTTGTAAATCCTCCGATACAGACAATTGCAAAAAACAGATGTTTTGATAATAAGCTTAAATAACTTATGTTTTTATATAAAAGTGATTTGTTCCTGTTTGATGAACCCATTGTATATAAGCAATTTAATTTTTATTAGCGGAAATTATTGGTTGTCAAATCCATTATCATTCATGAGTATCGAAGATAACATAATAACGAATTGATAAAAGTATTTGCACCTGATGAGATTAATTAATTAAAAGGATATTAAACTGGATTAAACTTTTATACTTTTCGGTTGGACATCCCAAGTCACGGAAGGTTTAAAACGGGAACAGAAAGCAAATAAATTTTCTTTGAGCTTAAAGTGAAACAATACAATCCTGCCATTTATAAAAGTTTTCTGACAAACAAGGACCGGCACCAAAAAGGCTTTTTAATCAGATTATTGCGAATATCCATGAAAAATCATTGACCATCGGTATTTTTTATGAACTGACCTTTTTTCACACATAAATAACTTCAATTTGATCGGCATCAGCATATTTTTCCAATAATCTTAAAGCCAGCTCAACAGTTTCCAGTGTTTGCCGGCAACCGGAAAATCCAATGATAACCATTAAAAACTTCGTGGTTTCTCCGGTTACAGAAGTTCGCACGGAATCACTTGTTGGTGAGCCAAATGACGAAACAGAATCCCTGAATACCGGTAAGAATTCAATATTAATTTCACCCCGGCCAATGGCCTCATAGGGCTCATTTTTCATGCCGATATCGAAGCACACATCACCCTCTATTTTCTCTGCATCATATCCGCCAATTGACATACCAGTCTCCAGGGAAACCAGATTTAGCAAATCAACCACATTATTTATCCGGTACAACGGATTCCCTTTGACTGCCCTGCGCATCAAGGCCTCAGAAGAAAGGCGGTACCTGGCAGGGTCTTTACCGCAGGAGCGGTAGGCAACCCTGGATGCATGAATGGCAGGATGACTCCCCACCTTTTCAAGTTTGGTTGTATTTTGGATTAATTTACAAGCAGTTTCAATCTCAGCCCACAAATCAGGGTTTTCGGTTGAAATGGCTACATTGCATGCAATACAACCCAGAACAAGATCAGGCAACTTCTGTCTAATAGTCTGACTGATAATAATTTTATTCATAATTGATACCTCAGTTTAAAAAGACTTTATCTATTCTAAAAATACCATTACTTTTGGGATAAACGATCTTCAGTCCAGTTGAAAACACCTTATATTGATATTCATACCCACCATTCAGGGATTTCGGAACAGGTTATCGCCGTACAGAATCTCTTTCTTCAGGAAATTGATTTGAGCAGCGAAATAAAATTCCCCTTTTCAGCTGCAATCCATCCCTGGCATTCGGATGGATTTATGCTGAAAGAAGTGAGTCATATGCTCGAAAAACTGACGACGCAAAAAAAGCTCCTCGCCATCGGTGAAACCGGACTTGATAAAGTGTGCAAAGCCGATTACAATAAACAGCTGAAAATTTTTGAATTACACCTCAATTTTGCGGAGGCCAATCACAAACCGCTTATTATACATGCTGTTAAATCATGGAACGACTTGACCAGATACTTTAAACGGGCAAAAGTGCCGGTCATTTTACACGGCTATACTGGCAGCCTCTTATTAACCAGGCAATTAATTGAATTGGGATGCTATTTTTCAATCGGGAAATCGGTAATGCGATTAAATCCTGATCAGCAGCAAGTCATCCAATTAATTCCTCTGTCATCCCTTTTTATCGAAACTGATGAATCACAAATCCCAATTGAGGAGATCTATCTTCAAATTTCCGGAATATTGGATCTTTCATTGGATACCCTGAAAACTCAGATCCAAAAGAATTTCAATTTCATCTTCACCGCATATTGAAGGATAAAATGTATGCTTTAACCTTGTTTCCCCATCACGAAAAGAACGGAACAACAAGCAAAGCCAGTGACAATGCAATCAGAATTATAACAGCTCCCCACCCTATCAGGTTGTTAACCGGTTTATTGACATATTTTCCCATGATCTTTTTGTTGTTGACCAGCAACATCATACAGACCAAAACAACGGGAAGGAGCATTCCGTTTATCACCTGAGACCATAAAGAGATGAAGATAAGAGGTGCATTAGGAATTAAAATAATCGCCGCCCCAACGATCAGGATTCCTGTGTAAAGAACATAGAACTCTTTGGCTTCGTTCCATTTTTTATCAATTCCGGCTTCAAAACCAAAGGCTTCACACACATAAAATGCAGTTGCCAAAGGCAATATCGTGGCAGAAAAGATGGATGCGATAAAGAGTCCAAAGGCAAATACCTGTGATGCAAATGCACCGGCAAGCGGTTTCAGAGCCAGGGCAGCATCCTTGGCTTCATTAATCTGGATCCCGTTGACATGCAATGTTGAGGCACAGGCTACCATGATGAAAAAAGGCGACTACAACTGTTGCAACACATCCGACAACAATATCAATTAAGGAATAATTATATTGCTTCATTTTCAAACCCTTCTCAATGACTGAGGATTGCATGTAAAATTGCATCCAGGGGGCAATCGTTGTTCCTACCAGTCCAATGATCATGGCAAGGCTTTGGGCGTTGAATTCCATTTGCGGATGGATGATTGCATGTCCAATTTCTCCCCAATGAGGCTTTCCCATAATGGCCGAAACGACGTACATCAGTAAAGACACACTGAATAACAGGAAGATACGCTCAGCTATTTTGTAAGTTCCCTTTACGACGAGGAACCAGATCAAAAAACCCACTATGGGAACGGAAATGTATTTACTGACGCTGAAGACCTCCATGCTTCCTGCAACACCCGCAAATTCTGTTGTCGTATTCCCGACATCGGCAATCAGCAAACCGATAAATATGAAAAAAGTAATTTTGACACCCGCGTTCTCCCTGATCAAATCAGCAAGACCTTTTCCGGTAACAATCCCCATCCTGGCATTCATTTCCTGGATAACAACCAGCACAATAAAAGAGGGAATCAGGGTCCAGATCAGGTTATAACCGTAAACAGCAGCTGCAACAGAATAGGTGGTAATTCCACCTGCATCGTTATCTACGCTCCCGGTAATTATTCCCGGTCCCAGTATGGCCAGAAAAATTCCCAGTTTTTTAAAAAAAGATTTCTTATTTCTAAACATGCTCCTAAGCCCCTATTTATTGGTTCTGCGTTTTTTAATCAAATCTTCAATCACATCATCAATGACCACCATTCCCTTCAGAACATTCTTTTTATCGACCACAGGTATGGCTAAGAGGTTATATTTGGAAACAATTTCAGCCACTTCATTAATTTTCTGATAATCACGCAAATGAACAGGCGAAGGCTTCATGATTTGTTTAATCTGCACATCAGGGGAAGAAATAACGACATCCCTGACCGAAAAAGTAGCCAAAAGCACTTCATTGTCATCGGTCACAAACAGATTATAAAGGGTTTCAAATTCCGGCTTTTTATCTCTCAGTTCCTCTAAAACTTTTTCAATCGTAGAGTTTTGGTTGAATGACATCACCTCAGACGACATAATGCTTCCCACGGTATGATCCGGATAAACGAGCAATTCCCTAACCTCCTGAGAAGTATCTTTTTCCATCTCATTAAGCAGCTGTTCTGCCCTTTCATCTTCCAGGGCGTCGAGAATATCAGCAACCTCATCTGCAGGCATTTTATCCAGCACGTCAGCCGCTTTTTCGATTGACAGACTTTCGAGGATATGGACCTGAGTTTCGGTATCGAGTTCCTCCATAACATCGGCGGCCTTCTCCTCATCGAGTGCTGAAAATACCTGGGTACTGGCTTTTCGGCCAAGGTCTTCAATAATATCCGCAAGGTCGGAAGGATGAAGCGTCTGAAGTTTGGCATAACTCTTTGAAAGCTTAATATTTAGATTAGAGAAATCAATTGTCTCCACATCTTCCCAAAGGATAAATTTGGATGGAATAGTTCCGCCCCATAATCCTGCTAAAAATTTCAAAGGTTTGACAATTCCAATTCTGCGCAGTAATCCTTCAATACCAATATCTACAGCGACGGCGAATGTTCCGCTTGAAATAGTAACCAACCGGACATCATTTACCCGAACCAATTTTCGTCCGTTAAGGTCAACGATTTGATTATCGAGCACTGCATCAGCAAGATACATGTTATTATCTATTTCATCTTTGGACAATTCAACCAGCTGATCGCAAATGACCGTAAGATTCCCGTCCACCTTTTCGATATGAAAATTCTCAAAGGAGTAGAACGAGATATTTTTGGAATATTTTATTTTAATCCCCTTGACAACAGGATGTCCGGTAGGGTAATTTGAAGGATCAGGATCCACTAAAAGATCCCTTACAGTACCGAGGTAAATACCGTAATGATCCTGAACTTTTTGCCCAATAATCCGACTTAAATAAAATGTGGTGATTGATGTCATAAACACCTCCTTGCTTTTGTGATATTGCAAGGAGCGCAAACATAAGAAAGCGACCCTGCGATATCAGGTTAATAAAAATATATCCGCAGGCCCTTCGTCCATTCTTAAAATGATATTGGTTTGCGGCGCAAAAGTAGGTTATTTGTTTTAAGAAAAAAACAATCAGTGAATATAATTACGAACATGACAATAATTCCTGTAGAGACGGGTCTGAGACCCGTCTCTACAGGAATATCCCTAACTAATTGATCCCCAATTAAGATGGTTTTTCCGCAACGCGATTAATTGTTTCCGCAGAATATCATTTTGAGGTTGTTCAAGCATAGGATCCTCATTGATAATTGATTCTGCAATGTCCCGGGCATATTGAAGGATTTGACCATCCTTCGCCAAATTACTAATTTTCAGGTCAAATGCGATACCGCTTTGCTGCGTACCCTCAATATCTCCGGGACCTCTTAACCGCATATCTGCCTCGGCAATTTCAAATCCATCATTGGTAGCAACCATCGTTTCAATCCGCTTACGGCTTTCTGCCCCCAGCTTAAAACTACTCAGTAAGATACAAAATGATTGTTCTGCTCCTCGCCCGACACGACCCCTCAATTGATGAAGCTGGGAAAGCCCAAATCTTTCGGAACTTTCGATGATCATAACCGATGCATTGGGTACATCAACACCCACTTCGATAACGGTGGTGGCAACCAGTATCTGGGTTTCCCCTGTTTTAAACTTCAGCATCTCCTCATCTTTCGCAGCAGGCTTCATCCTTCCATGTACCATTCCAATGGAATAATCAGGGGAAGGGAAAAGCTTTTTGATCTGTTCATATCCCGCTTCAAGGTTTTTATAATCCATCTTCTCTGATTCTGAGATCAGGGGAAATACGATGTAAATCTGCCGCCCTTCCGTGATCTCCTTCCGCATGAAATCATAAACATTCGCCCGCTTATTTTCAAAATAATGGACTGTTTTGATTGGCTTTCTACCAGGCGGAAGTTCATCGATGACAGAAACATCCAGATCGCCATAAACCGTCATAGCCAGTGTGCGCGGAATTGGGGTCGCCGTCATAACCAGAACATGAGGCGGAATATAATTTTTACGCCATAATTTAGCCCGCTGGGTTACCCCAAAACGGTGTTGCTCGTCAATGATCACCAGACCAAGTGATTCAAACTGCACAATATCTTCCAGCAGGGCATGTGTTCCAATTAACAGATGGAGGTTGCCATTAAGCAATTCGCTATGAATAATTGCTCTCTCCCCTTTCCTTGTTGATCCGGTTAATAATTTCACCTTAACCGACATATCACCTAAAAACTTCTGAACTGATACATAGTGCTGATTTGCCAATATTTCTGTCGGAGCCATCAGACAACATTGGAATCCATTATCCAGCGCAATAAGCATCGACATCAAGGCCACCATGGTTTTACCGCTACCTACATCCCCCTGAAGCAGCCGGTTCATTTGCCTCCCGGTTCCCATATCTTTCCTGATCTCTCTTACTACCCTTTTTTGGGCATTGGTGAGCTCAAATGGTAAGTGATTATAAAAGAAGTCATTAAAATAGTTCCCAACTTTTGAAAACACATGCCCCTTGAACTTTTTATGGCGATCTTCCTTGAGATGAAGCAGTTTGAGCTGAATATAGAAGAGTTCCTCGAACTTTAGCCGGTACTCGGCTTTTCGAAGAAACTGGGGATTTTCGGGAAAGTGGATATTAATCAAAGCCGACTCAAGACCAATCATTCCAAGTTTCAGAACCAGCCATGCCGGCATCGATTCAAAGATATGTCCTTTTACCAGTTGAAGGGCAGCATATTGAAGCTTAAGGATTATTTTCGAGTGAAGAAAATTACTTTTCAGTTTCTCTGAAGTATTGTAAAAGGCCTGAATATAACCCTCTTTTTTCTGGGAATCCGGTGCATTCTCGTCAAGTTCGGGATGAACAATGCTAAATTGATTATTAAACTCTGAAGGCTTGCCAAAGACTATATATTCGATACCCGGTTTCACCGTCTGATTGACAAATTTAATCCCCTGGAACCAAATCAGTTCGAGAATACCGGTTCCGTCAGTCAGGTAAGCAACCAGACGCTGATTCCGACCTGCACCAACTGTCTCCATTCC
>Ga0364860_10464_pt1 | contig 24868 bp, 23 predicted proteins | sample ExccelAu500001D4_FD_206916 | JGI IMG/M metagenome (GOLD analysis project Ga0364860, IMG submission 206916) | Enriched cells from Trout Bog Lake Hypolimnion, Wisconsin, USA - BchlTB.Aug20.5000.01 .D4 | ecosystem: Environmental > Aquatic > Freshwater > Lake > Hypolimnion/Profundal zone | place: USA... | reverse complement strand
TTTAGTTTGCTGCTAGTAGGGCCCGTGCCCCGGCGAGGCAGAGCCTGGAGTATTGAGCGGCTTCTCCGAATTGCTCAGGACGCGGAGGTTCAAACCAAGTAGGACTCCGGCCGCAACGCCGAAGAGGTCCGCAGGGATATTCTGGCTGCGCACAGCCGCCCCGGGAATGTTAGCGTGCGAAGATTCAAGCGCGATGCAAACGATCGGCGGGATAAATGCGAACAGAAAACCCCGCTTATATTTCGATGTGGCAAAGGGAACGGCGACGACCGCAGCATAGGCAAAGAAATGCAGCCAACGGCTCGAGTCGTAGTCGGCGATCAACTCATAGATCCAGCTATTGCCCGGAAGAATTGCGACAAAAACGATCCCACCGATCAGTGCACACCATAGAAAGAGGAATCGATTGCTTTTCAACATGTTTACCTTCAATGATTGCTAACCAGCTTCAAATTGCCCAACTTGTGTTTGAAAGTCCGCAAGACACAGTCAATAAACAGCACAGCAGCTGCACCTTGATTCACCGCACCCGACTCTCGCCAAACGCTGATGTAGCCATGGCCCGGAAAGTCTAATCGAACCTGCCATCCTCTATGCTCTCCCCATTGACGATTCACATTGTCAAGGTTGAACAGGATTCCTGAGAACCCAAACTGAGGGCAGGTTCGGCAAAGCACGTCCCAGCATTGCCCGAGCGTCATGTCCGCGTTGACTTCACGCTCGAATTCTTCCAGTGCAAGCTGCGCGCTAAGTACGCTGCGGATCGTGCCACCAAAGACCAATCGTTTGGCTGTGCCAAATTCGTTGTATCCGAGATGTTGCAGACCGAGCCATGCCGCCAGGCACACCAGCACAAGCACGAAATCGCGGTTCTGGTTGTGGCTGAGTGTCAAAAGCAAAGAGGCTGCCGAGCCAACCGCACATATGCCGTAAACTACGAAGAGAAGGCGCCGGGGAGTAAGGCCTAGCGAGAGCAGTTTGTGATGGATGTGGCCGTTGTCGGCGGTAAAAACTGGCTGCCCGCGGAGCAGACGGCGAACCACGGCGAGACCGATATCGAGAAGCGGAATAGCAAGCACAATCAGCGGCGCGGTTAAGCCGAGTAGAGTGGTGGACTTCTCGCTCCACACTGCACCGAAGCATCCCAGCAGGAATCCAAGTGTCAGGCTACCGCAGTCGCCGAGGAAGATGCTCGCGGGCGCGAAATTGAAGCGAAGAAAGCCAAGCAATGCGCCGGCCAGTGGCACGAGCGTTAGAGCCATGGGGAAGTTGTGATCGAGCAAAGCGGCAATCAGCATGGTGGCTGAGGCAAACAGGCTGACTCCGGCTGCAAGTCCATCCACACCATCGATCAGGTTGATCGCGTTGGTGCAAGTGACGATCCATAGGACCGTCACGATGAGGCTGACAATGTCCCCAGAGAACGAGTACCCGTTAATCGCGTAGATCTGTACTCCACCGAACCACGCGAAGATTGCGGCGACGGCTTCAGCGGTAAGCCTTATCCAAGGCGAAACAGTCACAATGTCATCGATAAGCCCGACACCAAATACAACTGCAAGGGCAGGAAGGATGCGGAGAATCAGAGGGAAATGTTCCCAGACGATTGCACCCGAGCTTAGGCGAACGATGAGAAGCAGACCATAGGCGCCAATGACAGCCGCAAAGATGGCCACACCGCCTAACCGCGGTATCGGTGCGCTGTGTATCTTGCGCTCCTGGTCAGGCTGGTCAACAATCCCGTAGCGCCACGCCAGATTCCTGACCATCGGCGTCAGGACCAACGCTAGACCGAGGGAGATAAATCCGAGGAAAAAGAGTGAATACATAGAGGTGTCAGACTTGTTTGCTGGTTGTTATTCGCATGAAGGCACAGTCCTAAACTAGGGCGACACTTGGCCAATCGATCTGGGCGCGCAAGCTTGCATTTCCTCCAGAAAAAAGGACCAAAGACCGGCCAGGTAACCCGCCGCTCTTTTCCATCGCATCTTCTGCCAAGGCCTGAGAAAGCAGGGTAGAAGCACTATGCCGAGGAAGCCAATTCTTGCCCATAAAAAAGGAATCACTGTCCAACGGGAGAAGGGAAAAACGGTTGTTCTCCAGATTACGGCGGCGTTATAGCCTTCCACGCGGCCCCTGACAAATGGGTTTCCAAGCCGTTTCACGGGAGATGGCCGATGTTTGACAAATCCCTTCTCCGCCACAAGCATGGTGTGTCCCTCGAGGCGCAGCCTGTGGCTGAACTGTTGGTCCTCCCACAAAGCATAGCCCGCATATCTTTGTAGCCTCTCATCGAATGCATGGTCTCGAAAAAGATCCTTTCTCAAGGCCATGTCACATCCAGAAAGAAAATCGGTCAAGCCAGGCTTGGTGGGCATGGATGTGGGACCAATTCCAGATCGCTGAGACGACGAATAAAACACCTTGTTATACGCGGTCGACAAACAGGCATCGAGGAATCCTTGTCCGATCAAGGCCTGCCCCTCGCTTATTTGCCATTCGTTGTCAAGTGGTAGGCAACCCCCTACTAACGCGTCTTCATGCGCGAACATATCGACTAACGTTGCAATCCCCTCCGGCGACACCTCACAGTCGTCGTCTATGAAGAAGACAATCTCGCCAGCCGCTTCCTTTACTGCATCGTTGCGCTGGGCGCAGGAACCAGCACGTGGCGCCCTGAAGTACCTCATCAGAAGGTTACGATGGAAAGCCGCGAACTCTTCCACAACGCGCAGAGAGAGATTGTCCTCGCTGGCATCCCAAACAATCACCTCAAAATCTCTGGTATCTTGTTTTTCAAGCGACGGGAGGCTGATAGTGCGTAGCTCTTCAGAACGATTTCTCGTAGCAATGATCACGCTCAGTCGAGGAACGGGAGTCTCCATATTGACTACTACGACCTTTCACAATATCCGCTGTAGTTACGGTTTTTCAGCCTCGACCACAATTGTTTCTAGCTGATTGAATTCCTCACCAATCTCTTTGCCGTGGTTCTCAATACCGCGTAATGCTGGTTCATCCGATTCGCCCGGTGCGTATTCCACAGCATTACGAAAGCCGATTGAATGAAGTGCAGCAGAAAGGGTTGTAAAGTCGTAAATATAACGATGCCCCCAATTGCGGAAACAGTTGTTGATGACGGACACTGACGTCGCCGGTTGTTCCTTACAAAATCGTTCTGTTGCCCATTTGATATATCTCCTGTGCAACTCCGTCGAATCTTCGTGGTAGAGGCGGAAAAGAGACGCCATGTCGGGCGTGGCGATTCGGACTCGACCTCCCGGTACGAGCACGCGAAATATCTCGCTAAGCATTTTGTATCCTTGCGCGTAAGTGATATGTTCGATCATGTGCTCTGAGAATACGAATCTGAATGATGCATTGGGGAATGGCAACTGTTTGGTAGCGTCAATGGGGAGTATGCCGCGACGCGAACGCACATCGACATTCAGCCAACCGGGGAGTGCGTACGATCCGCAACCTATCTGCAATTTAGGTATTTCTACTGATCGTAAGTAATCGCTACTCAATTTACGGTTCGCTGGCCAATATGCACAGGCTAGGATTGCATGCATAGTGTTTTCGAGCAAAGTAGAACTATGGGCGATTCGTGCGATTATTTGACGCATAAACCAAGAGCTTCCTTTCGACACCAATCCAATTCGCTTTACGGCACCGGTACTATCCGCGACATTGCACCATCTTTGATGCCCCTAAGTTCAGCAACGACCGATCCCCATTGCGCGGTAGTCACCATTCGCGTAATACGAAACAGCGATCGCACCGGCAAGATGCAAAAGCATGACAGCGCCTCAAGCCACGATCCATGCTTTCGAACTACCCACAAATTGTTTCGAGTGGATAGATACCGATAGGTAGCTGTCCGCGTGCGATTGGTTGGTTGCTGACTCCCGTGCCACAGCAGCGCCGTAGGCACATAGCACAAACGGAAGCCTGCTTTGCGAACGCGAAGGGAAAAATCAATGTCCTCACAGTAGGCAAAGAACGTCTCGTCCAGCATTCCGATTCGCGGAAGTATCTGCGCAGGAATCAACATGCAACAGCCCGACGCATATTCCATGTCTCGTGGCTCCGACCAAATAGGCGAGTCAATTTGATTGAATGCAGGATTCTGGAATAAGCCCGCCCATAACTTGACGGTTCCATAAGCAAACCACAGATGTTTTGCCCCGTTTGTTGAACCACGGAGATAAATTCGCGGGCAAGCGACGACCTTATCGTTCTCACGAGCAACCACCGTAAGCAGCTCGTGGATTGTGTTTGCGCCCATGCGCGCATCGCCGTTCAAAAGAAGAACATACCGAATTCCACGATCTAGTGCCCACTCCATTCCCTGATTGCTCCCCTTAGCGAATCCGAGGTTCTGCGTATTAACAATGAAATGCACATAGGGGAAGCGCGCACGAATTGCATCAGAGGATCCGTCTATCGAGCCATTATCGACAATGATAACTTCGATTGCCTTGTGCGTGGATGCAAACACACTCTCTAGGCAATCCAGAACATCATTGCCGCCATTCCAATTCAGGATGACGATCGCGACAGTCTGGTCTTCGTAATCCATTGCTCGGTCAATTGATGCGGCTTTGCTCGTCATTGTCCAGCGACTCGATAAGTGATGTCGTTTGTGCGCGTAGCACTAGACGCAATCGTCGTACGGTAAATCTCATCCAAGGCAGCCATCTTAGTCGACCATGAATAGGCGCGACTGCGGCGGATGGCACCTTCCGAAAGCTGCAAACGCAAAGGCTCGTTGCGGTAGAGTGTGCTTAGAGCGCCGGCAAGTTCTGCGACAATTTGTTCTGCGGATCCGGGTCGTACTTTCATACCGCATTCATTGGTTACAAGGTCTGCAAAGCCGCAATGATCCAGGCTCACGACGGGTAATCCCAGAGAAATTGCCTCGACCGCGACAGTCGACGTGAGGTCCTTGAGACTGGTGATCGCAAAAACGTGTGACTCTTTCATCACCGCCACGGACTGGTCGCGGCGAAGCCATCCATGCCAATGGCAACGGTCGTCAATGTTGAGTTTGGAAGCCAGAGATTGCCACGGCTGACGACAGGGGCCATCGCCAAGGATTTCGAGGCTGTATTTGAATTCCTGCGGCAAACTGGCCGCGGCACGAAGCAGCAGAGGAAGTGCCTTTCCTGGCAAATGCTGGCCGCTCCAGCAGATTCTGAAAGGTTCGTCTTTGTCCCGCAGTTCTGGATGAACGGCATCGACTTGTGGTGGGCCCACCTCGCATATCACGCTGCTCTCAGCATTGAATCGAGATCGCAGTTCCTCTCGAATCTCTGACGTCGCCGCGATGACGCCTGTGTGTGCAGTTCGCAGCGCGCGCCGAGGCCCTTGCAGAGCTATGAGCTGCAGCGAATTAACGAGATTGCGTGCTCCATAATAAACCGCACCTTTAAATCCGAGCAGTGGAAGTAAATGCCACGGTGTGTTTTTCATTCCGCCAATCGGCCCCCATACAAACGGAATGCCGAGTTGGTAAAAACGACCTGGGAATCGCCACCCAACATATGTGATGAGATGCACCAGGTCATAGTGGTTTATCTCCGTCTCTCGTTTAGCGTCTTTAAATGCACATCGCAGCCAATCCTGATAAGCGATGTTCATCAGTGGCTTGGCAATGGAGTCTTCAATCGCAAGCCATGCGTCAGTGGGGCGGTAATGCCATTGGCGGTTTCTTGCGTAGATGAAGCGTGGGTTGTTGCTTGATGAATCCGCGCGATCACGGAGATGCTGGCTAATATTCTCTGCGTTGTAGTCTGCCGTTAACACAGTTACATCGTGACGGTCCGCAATGGCATTCACCCAGCCCCATCCTACGCCCGATTCAGATCCTTTTGTTGGATCGCATGCATAGGCGACAGCAAGCACTTTTAAGCGGCTCATATCTATTGCGTACCCCTAACCTTAGCCGGCACACCGGACTTATTTGCCCAGGACGAAACCAAATAGTATTGCTGAAATACTTGCTGCAGATTTTTGGGTCTAGTTTGAACAGTGAGGCACTCAAGGTAAACATAGATGGCGACCATTACCAATAGATCCACCGCAAAGCTGGCCGTGGTGGTTTCAGGTATAGCGCGCACCGTGAAAAACATCATCACAGCGCCGCACTCCAGCATGTGGACACGATCTTCTGCTCCTAACTGAGTGTTCTTTTTCTGGAGCCTATAGAAGAGCAGCCATCCGGCGACCCAAGAAGCAAGATAGGGAATACCGCCGACAACTCCTCCATTGAGAAGTGCCTGGAGAAAGGAATTGTGAACGTGTTCATGGAAGACGATACGATCTGCCCATTGACCACGGCCGAAAATTGGAGCATCTTGGAAGGCCACGATACCATGCTCATACGCGCGCGTTCGTCCAGTCATGCTGAGGAATTGCTCTCTTGTTTGCCCTCGCTTGAGATATGTCGCTACATTATTCGAAACGGTAGACGGAGAATCCAGGAGAAGGATCAAGATAAGAGCTGCGGCCGCAAATGGAAGCGCATAGCGGCGCATACGAGACGAGACGAGGAGAGAGAACAGTAGGGCTGCCACCGCGCCGAAAACGGCCCCACGCGATTGCATGCGATATACGATAAAGAACGAAACTGCTGCTGCGCCAAGGTAGAACGCAATGAGGCTCGAGCGACGGGTATGATATGCCCTGACGAGACTTACTAATCCAGGTACAGCAGCCCATCGTGCCACACCGGATGATCTGGATAGACCGTTTAACTCGCCGATAACTCCATAGCCGGTTGCAGTATCACCGAACACAGAGTTACGGGCTTGATAACCAATGATTGCGGCAACAATGAAGGTGGCCACCCAAGTGAACTGAAGTAACTGCCTGGAGGATTCAAGAGGATCCGCTCGGTCGATAAAAGTCCATGCTGTCAGGATCGTCGCCAGGAATGGAAGCGACCAATACAGGGACGCCATTGTGTCTGGCGAAAAAATGGAAGCAAATGTTACGACAACGCCGTATATAAAAAGGAGGCGTGATGGGCCTGTTCTCGGTAAGGGAAGCTTTCCCCGGCCGAGTAGAAGAAGAGCCGCAACAGGAATGACGATGAAGGGAAGAGCGGCACGAATTGAAAGTTGCCAGTCGTAAATGTTGTTTGCTATACCAATATTCCAGAATCCCGTGTTCAGATTGCACCAGAGGCACACCCATAGGACAAGGGCAGACGTTGGCGCATGCCACAGCCGAAGAGCCTGAAATGCATTTGAACGACGTATGGTCATCCTCAGCTTAGCGAACCCTCACAATTTCGAAATGCAACTTAAGAATTCTCAAGCTCATTGGCAAACCTGCGTAGTAGCGGCGTCCAGTCAAAAGTGGATCTTACGAAGGCGCCAGCCTGCAGTGAAAGGCTTTTGGAAAATGATGAATCGTAGAGAAGCTTGAGTATTGCTTGCTGAAACTCCGCTGCTGTTTCCGCATAGAGTACATGCTTGTCGCCGTCAAGGTTCAGACCCTCTGCGCCTTTTAGCGTCGTTACAACAGGGAGACCAGCGGCGATGTACTCGAGAATCTTAAGCCTGGTGCCACTTCCCTTGAAGATCGGCGCCACCCCGATCCGACAGGCACAAATCACAGCGTTGAGATCGCGCCGGGAAACAACACCGGTGTTGATCAACCACGGAGGCGTAACTGGTGGGCCACCTCCGGTTGCTACCAGTCGAAGATTGGGGCGCTGCAGGTGCAATGCTGGCATCACTTCCTCGATAAGAAAGCGAACTGCTTCTGTGTTCGGCGGGTATCCATAAAGTCCCATGAAGAGTATCGACTCATCGGTGATCCCGAATCTCTCTCTCACAAAGTCAATCTCGGGTTGCGGTACAAGGTACGCGCTGCAGTCAACTCCATTCGGAAGTAGTGAGGGCAAGACACCATAAAGGGAAAAAAGGCGCTTACGATCGTCTTCGGATACCGCAAAACTGCGTACGCAGGTCGTTAGAAGATACCTCTCGGCCCGTCTTGTAAGTGCTACAACAAATCTACTATTACGTTCTTGCCGGAGAAGATACTCGACATTGTGGGCATGATAAATGAGCTTTACATTTGGTAACGTCCTTCGCAGAACCAGAGCAATGAGCGCAAGATATGCCACCCAGGAAGCCCCTTCAAGCACAATGAAGTCTGGTTTAAATCTTGCAACTTCCGTTTGAATTCTCATGATCGTCAGAGGAAACCCGATCAGTTTTGCTAGACGGGAAGGCGACCACTGTCGAAGGCTCACAACTGTCAGGTCGCCCAGAGTAGTTACGCTGGCTTGCTGGGCGAGTTGCACAAGAAGACCGGTGCCAGGCGTCAAGTGTGCACAATTGTATGTGACATAGGCTGCGCCTGAAGCTGGCGGATAGGCCTCGTATAGACAAACAAATGCGAGCCTCATTTACCTACAGTCTCTCTGTTCATCTGGATGTGCATCAATAGCGATATATCCAGCGGGCTAACTTGCGTTTAATGTCCTGCTTGAATCGATAGATGAGTGTATCGCTTTGTGGCGTATTCCAACTTCCTGATATACCGTCGCAGATTGGTGTACAGGGTAGAGGTGCCCAACTACCACCTGCCAGCAAAGTACGGTGGAGACATTTCGCCATTAAATGCTCAATAAGTATTCCGCTCGCCTCGTCGAGTTCATTTTGATATGGAATTAGTTGCGTCAGTGCGATTTGAGGCTTGAAGGCGACAGTTCTCGTGTCGCCATATGTCAAGTTTGCATGGACGTCACAAATCAGGTCAGCGGACATCTTCCTGATCTGCTCAATGAGCTGAACACAATTGCTTACACGGTAACGTCCGGACACTTTGATGATATAACGATAACCCAGCAGCTTGGGCAGGGTGTTGAAGGCGTAGCGTAACATCTCGATTTCACCATACCCTTTTCCTTTTCGCTGAGCCCCATCATTTCCATCGAACGACAGTAGTCGGATTGTGCCATTACCTGTGTATTTATCTGCTTCGTCACGAAAGAGGGTAAGGTCTGCCTGTGAATTCTCGCAAAACAAAATATCGGTATCGCAGTTAAGCGACATCCAGGTCCGAAACGCTGTCAGGTAATCCTGTTTTCGCTCTTCGGGGTCAGCCCGCTTTACTGCGGGAGTCTGACCGCAATTGATAGTTGCCGTGATGAAGACGAGTACATCAGACATACTTGACATTCCGTCCGCAATAGTTAAATTTCATGTGTGACCTTCCTTTAATATGTTGCAATTGCTTCTTTGGTGCTCGTTATAGTTCAGGTCTTTGGACATGGAGTTGCAAGACTGTAGACTTCTTTTTACGTAAGAGCGTGTTGATCGGCCTTTGTCCTGCAAATGTGAGTCTAGTGGGCGAACGACGACGCAATGGCTGCCACGCTGGTTTCTATGAACTTCTCTGCGCTGAACATCGTTGCCCGTTGGGCCAGGTGGCTGCGAAGAGCGGACTGTTTCTCTGCGCTTCCGAGAACGGCGCAGATCTTGTCCGCCGCTTCATCAATTCCAGCAAACAGCAAATCTGCGGAGTCAAGTACTTCAGTCTGTCCTCCGTCGTTGGGCGCAAAGACAATTGCGCCGGACTTGACCATCTCTGCCACCGATATTCCGAAAGGTTCTGCGGCTCGCGTCTGGATTCCGAATCGGCAGTGCGCGAGAATGTCAGCTTTTCTTTCGCCGCTCACCCACCCCTCAGGAATGATCCAATTCGCGTGCATCTCGCAGAGTTGCGCGATGCGCCGCCCATAGAGGTCGTTTCCAATATGCCCGCAAAGGTGAAGCCGAATGTCATGCCCGCGCTTCCGCACAGTATCCAGAATAGAGATAGCCCGTTCTATCTGTTTTTCCGGCGCTATGCGGCCAATCATCGCAAATGCAAGCTTCTTCTCCTCCCATGCGACAGTGGAAAACTCGGTCCATACGGACGGGTAAACGACTGCTGCACACTCTACGCCACAATGATTTTTAAGAAGGGCGCTGCTCCACTCCGAGTTAGCAATCACCGTATCGTCCTTAAGTACATCACGTCCTGACGGTTTGCAATAAGCTGAAGCAATTTTCAGGTAGGCTCTGCGTAAGAACGACTCCCGATAAATCAAACCCGGAGATGGTGGATCAAGCCGGTCACGAATCTCACGATTCCAACTAAAATCAGCAAGGAAGTGAACCGCAGGCATGCCCCAATCCGTCATATTGTACGCGCTTATCCGTACATCATATTCTCCTGCAATCTGACGTGCGAAGCGCTGATAACATGCGCCGCGAAACGCGGCGGCATTCAGTCCACGCATAGGGAAGGGAACAGGAGCAATTCGAACCGTGACTTCGTTTGCCTCAACGTGTGTCCCGTAATAACTGTTAAGCCGCGTGAGGTCCCAGCCGCCGGTCGTCATGACGGTTACGTCAAAGTCATGCTTCAACGCTTCGATCAGCCACATCATGGTGGATTCGGATCCACCGAAGCCAATTCGCGGATGCCCGATCACTAGTCGCATTTACATCGTCTCGTTTCAAATCTGGTCGAAGTTACGGTCGCAACTGCAAGCAGAATCGGCTGGCAAAAATTTCACGGGACCTTTACTGATGTATGAATCTTCTCTCGGAGAACGCGGAGGTTATTTTTAATCGGATCGGGAAGTCTGTACCACCATGCTGGTTTCAAACCCGACGCTAGTTTGCATTTATCCAGAGATTCCGGTGACCTGGTCTGCCTGGGATGAGACAGAACATTGCAGAACAACTGATAGTACTGTTCAGTCATCAAATCCAGGCTGTACTTACTAACTCCCTTTTGAGCTCGTTTACGTAGTTCTGCCAGACGGACCCGGTCAGAAAGAAGACCTAAAAGGTGTTGAGCCGCCTGCCTAACATTCCCAATTGAAAACAGCAGACCATTGTCACCGTCTTGAACGATCCAGTCGGTGATGCCTGGCAATCGTGAAACAACAGGAACGCATCCCCCAGCCATTGCTTCAATCAGTGCAATGGGAGAACCTTCATATGTAGTGGGGAGGAGAAAAACGTCGTGCCGATTCATGAGTTGAGGAACATCTTGTGACGGCGTCCAACCGGTAAATTGTATGCGGCATGATAACCCAGACTCTCTCACTCGTCGCTTCAGTTCCGCAAGGTCCGGCCCATCACCACTGATTGTGCAGTTCCAATCCCTCGAATGTCGGTCCAGCTCCGCGAGTATCTCGGGAAGCCAGAAAATGCCCTTTTGTTCCTTGTCAATACGGCCATGGCTCAGAATCCTGAGCGGACCTGCGCGATTCTCGCTCAGCGAATGATTAAAAAACGAACCAGTATCGACTCCGTGCGGCAGAAGTCGTATCCTACCCTCATCAAAGCCGTAGCCTGATAAAAGGTCTTGCTTGATCCGTGGACTGATCGCAATGGTAGCGCTCATATAATCGCGAACAATGCGAGCACTCCGGTACACCGCTAAGGTATTGCCATGGAGAACAAGGATTTTGGGGATTGAGCGGGGAAAGTATCGAATTGCGTTGAAGTCGGTTGGATCGCCCCGAGCATGGCAGACCAGCACATCTGGTGAAATATCACGTACGTATTCGGCCAAAGCTCTGGTCCTGTCCGCCAACTTGTCCGTATCGGGTGCCACAACCTCGCCATCACTATGTTCTGCACCATCAGCGCCAGCGCCAACCTGGTTGGCATAAAAGGAGCCAGAGCAGAGCCACGTAACCGAACATCCGTACTGGGCCAATCCGCGCACTAGATTGCAGTGAAATTGATACACACCACATCGTAGCGGGGCTAGAAGACTGATAACGCGCATGTGTGTTGGTGTCGGTCCTGTCGGCTTATTTGGTTGCTTGCTTGGAGAACGCTCTGCCCTCTTCCCGATTCAGTCCGCAAATCCAATGGGGGCGCCAATTGACTCCGAGGATATTATGAATTGGTGCGAAGCAGGTGGATATCCGCATCGCTGTAGGTTGCACTTATCTGTCGGTCATTTCCAAGCCCACTGACGTTGTAGTTACAGAGCGCGGTGTCCTGTGTGCCAGGTATTCCTCGAAATGAGCAATAGGGTAAATGCGGAAAAATCTGGCGAACTCTATACCCTGATCGCAGAGCCTGTACATGAAGCCAAATGTCATCTGCTTTTGGACAGCAAGTCTCAAATGCGTTGCCTGCCCGCTTCAATTGCGCCAAAAAAGCCGGTGGGTAAATCACGCCTGTGACGCCGGCAGCGACATGACGGCATTGCGGTTGTGTCGAATCGCATTGTTTCCAATCCCGGCTTTTTCCGATTCCGTTCTCATCTATCGCAATTACATGACACCAGAAGCAATTTACGTACTCCGGAAATTCATGGTGGGCTTTAACTAACTTCTTCAGCCAGTACTTTGGATAAAGCATATCGTCATCGGCTGTTACAAGAGGAATGTCGAATGACTCGGTAGATTCAACATATGGATAGTATTTTGTGTGTGGGCCGTAGTTCTTGCATAAACGGACTTCAAGTCCACGCTCCTGTAGTCGGCGAAGAGTCGTCGGCAGATGATTGAAAAGCGCCTCATCGTCAATCCACAGAATCAATCGAGATGGCCGAAGGCCTCCATTCGCAATAGATTCGATAGTAAAGTAGACTTTTTTGCTCCTCGCCCCATAAGTCGTCAACGAAACCACCGGGTATCCCGGTGAAGTCACAGGTGTTCTCCAGAATCTATTAATAAAAAAGAACTTAATAAGATGAACCGCCATTAGGAATTCACGGATAATCCTGCGTGGAAGGTGAATAAGCCGTTGAAAAAAGAACGTACGATTCATGAAGTTTCCAGTTGCGTATGAGCCCGGTTAATCTAGATTAGCTTCAGGATATTGCCAAATCGTCTATTTGCAGTATCGCCGTTTGAGCCTTTGTCAAATGTCCAATACATGAGTAAAGGACTGGAAGTGTCACTTGTAATCACACAAGACATACCAATCGTCTACTTTGGAAAACTTCTCAAGCTTCCTTTCATAGCCGTTCCTTGTCAACAAGTTATAGACCTTCTCTCTTGACGAGGTGTAATTGTGTTCGCAAGTAATGATTCTAAACTTATACTTGAAAAAGTCGAAGCTACTTAGAATTTCATATTCGCTCCCTTCGGTGTCAATCGAGAGATAATCGATTACAGCGGGGGCATTATATTTCGCCAACAAGTCCACGAGCGAAATTGTTTGAACATCGTAGATGCACTGCCCGTGATGACGCTGTTTCGAAGATTCAGTGGAACTGAACTCTGCGATGGACGAGCATTCGCCAATTTCGTGTTCTTTGAATTGAAGAATCTGATTAGAAGCCTTCCATACGCAAGACGTCTCGATGTCGCATGACCGGTTCCTTGCCAAGTCCTTATGCCATCGTCTCGCGGGCTCTGCCAGAATTCCTCGCCATCCAAATTGTCTATTCAGGAGATATGTGTTGCTCGCAGTAATTCCGTTGGTGGCACCAAATTCTACAAAATATCCACCTCTTTTGAAGTTCAGTTCAGACAGCACAAACAAATCCTGGCGAAATTCTGAGCTGGAGTCATGAAGCAAAAGCATCAAATCATGAGCGTGTCGAGGTTGTAGCTCTACCAAGAGGTCAAAGTCCTCCCCGGCTCTGCTTCCCCTCTCCAGCTTCTGCAGGCGATCATATTGTAGCGCGCCAATATTGAACTGCTTCAAAACCCACTTCATTGCGCTCTTGACTCGGCCAAGCATAGACAATCCATTCTGCTTTACTGTTGTAGCTTATCCTTCACTATTTTAGCTGCGACTGCCAAGAGGGCACAGAGATAGTAGTAGACGATCCCGCCCCGCAACCAAAAGCTGTGTCCCAGCACCACGCAAACTGATATCTGAGCTTCACTTCATTTCCCCATTTTGGTCACTGAAGGTCACCTACTTCTGCTTACAGGGACCTTGCGACCTTTCGAAGATTCCGCCATATCAGATGACGGAGCCTGAATGTTATCGAGGCGTTCCGTCGATAGTACTGGAGATTCGCCAATGCGGCGCTGTCATTTCCCAGTTTCGCAAACCTCATCGCTTCTGAAATCGCTCCCGCCCAAATGCACTGATATGCTTTCTTCTTATCGAAGGTTGGGAATCTCTCCGCGAATAGTGTGGCCAACCGCTCGCGGTCATATAGCGTCTCAGCATCCAGCGCAAGCCGTGTTGATTCACTTTCTGAAGTGCTGCGGCGCGATGCTAATACTTCTGGTAGAGAAACGCCGCCTGATAGAGCGATAGCGCGGATCCACATCTCCCAGTCTAATGTATAGGTCAGGTCTGTCCGAAACCCCCCATGAGCTTCATAGAATGTCCGGCGCACAACGACCCCAGGGCACTGAAATGGATTTTCATACAAATAGTTACTCACGTCTTGCCCGCCGCCCTCTAACCCCGAAATCCCGCTCGTCACACCGGTTTTGACTCCATGCTCATCGACGATAAGGCATCTTGCAACAATGAAGCTGACTTCAGGGTGGGATATCGCAGCTGCTCTTAGCCGCTCGTAACACCCTGGCAAGACATAGTCGTCCTGATGCAGAATATGCACCCAGACACCACTCGCCCGATCTACACAGCTATTCCAGCAACCAGCGAGGCCAAGGTTCTTTGCATTGCGGAAAAATGCGACTCGGTCTCCAGCAATTCTCTTCACCAAGGCAGCAACATCGACATCTGGCGAGCAATCGTCCACCACTTCGATTTGCATCCGCTCTGGCCCGGGGTCCTGCATCAAAACACTGTGCAGCGCCTGCTCAAAGTGTTCAGGGTGGGGGTTATAAGTAGGAATCATTACCGACCAATAGGGACGATTTGCATCCCCCGGCGATGAGGGTAGAATCTTCGGCGTTTCCATTTAATGAATCCTTTGCGGCCACATGTGCATTGCCTCAACTAGTCGGGCAATGGCTACTTGGCTTTCGGGCGTACTTTTGCAAGCTCGTCAGGCGGCGCCTGGTTACCTTCGACGCATCATGGACTGGTACGACAATGGACAAGTACGCCCTTGACTGAGCATCTTCCGGGGCCTGTTCGAAGTGTTTGTCGCGAGGTTAGTGGCGAGTTAGGTAGCAACTCAAGATACGTTCTCGCAGCTCGCGCAGCGTGTCTTAACCGCAGTTGGCAATATCTGCCATAAAAATGCAGGGTAATGCCAGCCCGCCACACGCTCAAACTATCGATTTTGCTCACGATCTGCCTCAACATGCTGGACCGTCGGTTTGGCGACAACTACAAATTGTAGAAACCTCATGTCGTCGAAGCTACGGAGGGTAAGAGCATTTGCTAACCTGAAAACCCACCATAAAGGCCTACGGATATTAGAAGGTCCTGTGTAGGCATTAATTCCGCAAATGCTATCTATTGTGAACCCCTCACGTTCAAACATATTTACCATGCTCGAGCGTGTGAAGAAACGGAGGTGTGTTTTGTCCAGAATACCGGAATCTACGTATTCCCATCGAGCGTGAATAATCAACTGATAGACCGTCGGAAAATATCGAATGTTGGGGATCGATGCAACAACTACACCGCCGGGTGCTAAGAGGCTTCTGGCGTAACGCAGCGCCAGCTCAGGAGCGAACATGTGTTCGAGCACATCATTGAAGCAAATGCAGTCAAAGGTTGAGACTGGCAGGGCCAGTTCAGGTCCGAATACCCCCTCAATGACCCTGTCAAGTTTCGATATTGCCGCTGTGGCTGCGGGCTTAGTAGGTTCGACTCCCCAGACCTCAATCCCTCTATTTCGTTTTAGCGATTCGCCGAAAGCGCCTTCGGCACACCCCACGTCGAGCACGCGTTGGCAATTATTTGGGACGAATCTGAGCATTTCGGAACGTGCGCCCTGGAAGTATTCAATCGATTTGGTGTCGTAGCCGAGCTGATCTATTTGTTCGGTCATAGATTGGCAACCTATCGAGCAAAGCTTTGCGAGATCATTCCGCCCGCTTCATGGAAGCATCGGAAGCGGCTCAAGAGCCCGTGCGTCAATCCGACAATTGAAGCAGTGAACAAGCCTCTGATAGCAAGGGTGATGAACGTGGTGCCAAACGAAGTGGGAAGCAAGGCTGTGATCATCCAGCCTATGCCAAAAGCTGGGATGACTTGCCAGGTCTTAGCGATGATATTCCCAAGACCAATAGAAAACGCGCGGCGCAAAAATGGCAGGTAGACCATGGCTTGTGAAGCGTAGGCAATCACCACGGCGCCGGCAACCATCTCAATCCTTCCTGATCGCAATGCGAGCAGTAGCAACACCAACTCAAGAGATCCAGCCAGAAAGGTAGCGTGCAGCAGTGTCTTGGTTCGCCCATGAGCAGACAGGAGTGGGGCAAGAGTTTCGGTCACCGTGCGCAGTATCCCGTACACGCATAGAATCCTGAGAGCCCATATAGCTGGAAGCCATTTGTCCGTTCCTTTGCCGAGAAAGGTCACCAGAAAGAAGTGTGCATTTGCGAAGAGTGCAGCATTAGCGATTACGGCGATGAACGCCACCAATTCGACAGTTTTGAGATACCAGCGCCGGACCGCGACAGGATCGTTCTGAATGGCGGAAAACGCAGGGAAAAGCGCACTATGTACAGTGCCGGAGAGAAGTCCGCAAATGAAGCTTCCCCAGGTAAAGGCCAGTGCGTAGTAGCCCAATCGTGCGCTTCCCAGAGACGCACCAACTAGAAAATTGTCCAGGTTGAATATGAGAAAACCCAAAACACCGCTTCCAAACAAAGGAATGCCGAATCGTAGGTATCCTTGCGCAGCCGTCCAATCGAAACGGAATCGGATGGCAGATTTTTTCGCGAGTTGAAGGACAATACCGCTGGCAAGCGTTGCGCCAACATTAGCGGCGATCACCGCCCAGAAGCTCCACCCGTGCAAAACCAGGGCAACCGTCAGAACACACTGTACAAATGCGGCTGCAACTCCTGGAACCACCAAGGCCCGAAAATTCATCTCACGGGTCAACATGACCTGCGGAACAAAGCCGATCGAACTCACCAGGAAATTCAGCGCCAGTATTCGGATCACGTTACCGGTTGCCGGGTGCTCGAAAAGATGATGCGCATACGGTGCGATCAATAGCGCGAGCACAAATGCGCCGCAACCGAGAACGAGTTTTAGGGTGAATGCAGTATCAAGATCGCGCTGATGAAGCTCCGGGCTTCGCACAACAGCATTGCCCACCCCCATATCACTGAATTGGGCCAGGAAGCCAATAATGATGCCGGCGAACCCAACTACTCCATAATCAGACGGAGTGAGGTTCCGTGCTACCACCAGACTTGCCAAGGCGCCACATACCAATGTCAATCCCTTACCGAGACTGGTATAGATGATATTGCGAAATGTCTTGGCTTTAGATACGGTCATCTATCTTTTGGAACTCATCAAAAAAGCAGAGAGCGGGGTCGAGAGAATCACTCTGGGTGGTTAAATGTTTTAGCATTCGTAGCCTCGCGGCGGAGCAACTCCATGCCCGCATAAAAGATAAAACGTGGTCCGTCCAGCAGGTCGCGGCGCCAGAGTTTGCGGGGTTCCTTGAGGAAGCGGAAGACCCATTCGAAGCCTGCGCGGCCCATCCACTCGGGGCAGCGCGGAACGGTTCCGGCGACAAAGGCGAAGGCGGCGCCCACGCCTATCGCGACAGGAACATCGAGTTTGGCTAACCGCTCATGGATCCAGATGTCCTGCTTCGGCATGCCCAGCGCGACCCAGAGAACGTCTGGCCGGGCGGCATTGATTCGCCCAACGATCTCGGCCTCCTCGGACAGCGTCAGTGGGCGGAAGGGCGGGGAATAGGTGCCTGCGATTCTGTGGCCGGGATAGTTGCGCTTGACCGCTTCGCACAGTGCCGCCAGGGTCTGCTCCGTGTCGCCGTAAAAGTAGCTGCTGTAGGCCTTCTGCTGCGAACGCCTCAGAAACTCCTGCATGATCTCCGCGCCGGGCGTACGGTCGACATTGCGATGCCCACGCAGCCGGGCCAGCCAGACCGGCGCTATTCCGTCGGGTACCCAGAGATCGGCGCCGTTCAGAATCGAATGGATGTATTGATTCTTGTGTGCTTCAAGCAGTCCGTGAAAACCAGTCACGATTACCCGACGGCATTGCCCATCGCGCGTCTCGATCCAGCGCTCGATGTGGTCCACCGTGCGTGCCGCCGAAACCAGATGCACGCGCGAGCCAAGAACCTGGACAGACGGCTCTGTGCATTCAGTAGATTGACTTTCTATTGGTGTCATGCGCGATTCTCAGGCGAGAGCGATACCGTTGATCAGCCGTCTGCTGAAGTGTTTGCCAAATTGAATTGCAGGGTGCTCGATCAAGTGGTAAAGCGCGTACGAAACGAGGGCCGTCAGCAACACGGCCAAGATGGCACTGACGAATACATTGTTGAGATGAAGAAGTGAGAAGCAAACCCATAGCATCGGAACGTGGCAAAGGTAAACGCCATAGGAATACTGAGCGATCCTTCTCGTAATGAAATTCAACCAGAGACTCTTGACGTCTGCGAAGAATGGGACGGCCAGGCCGGTTGCAGCGCAGAAAACCCAATCGCGAACCAGATCGAGTGAAGGTGGCAGCCATATCTGATTGTCGCTTCTGAGTGTTCCACGAATGAGGCTCTGCCAATTCGGCCCATAGACTCGCAAAATATCTTCCAGGCGGTAGAGCGCGACGAGGGCCATCAGCACGAGTACCCAAAGTGAGCCTGGAAGCCTGCGCTTTCCGGTCTCCATAAGCCGCCACGCAACCACGCCGGCAAGGAAACAGGGAAAGTAGCGCAAAAGCAGAAAGTCGGAATTCATACCGCTCCGCACAAGATATTCCAGTCCCGCAATGGCGACTCCTCCCAGCCAGATCAGTGAAATCGCCTGTAGGGAGGGGAAGCGGCGAACCAAGATGTAAAGAACGGGAAGAAATGCATACATCTGTACTTCAAAGGGAAGCGACCAGAGGACACAGAGGACCGATGCACTCCCCGTAATGTTTTGAATCAGGAGCAAGTTTGAAAAGAACCCGGGCCAGCCTGGCCATGTGGGGCCACCCATTGTCCCTGCAAACCAAGGAGCGAAAGGAATGTGGAGGACAACGACGAGGCAAACAGTGAATAGACTCAGTGGGTAAATCCGGAAGACCCTTCGTACGATAAAAGACGTGTACAGCTTGCCACCGGTCAACCTTAGCCGTTCCATCGAGAGCATGAGGACCAGCGACGTATGCACAAAAAAGAGGAGAACGCCGAAACGTCCTAGATCTCCGAGGCCGCGTATCCTCATGGCACCCATAGTGTGTGTGAGGAAGACAAGTCCAACAGCGACGCTGCGCAGCAAATCCAGGTTCGTTAGATCGTTCGTACCCTCTATTGCGGATTTCGGCTTCGAGGTAAAGGCCGCTCTGTCTCTCAACTGCGGGCAATCCTCAGAGTTCAGAGACATCATCACGGTTCGGCTCATCACTCCGGCTTCTCATTTTCGTTCTGTCCATAATGGCCGTAATAGTTATATCCATAGTAGGAATAACCGCCGGACGAAGTATTCTGTCCCATCTGATTCATAACGACTCCAATGATGTTCGCCCGAAGCCTTTTCAGCGTGGATACTACTGCGGCAACCGCCTTGCGCTTGGTTTCCCCGGCTAGGCTGACAATCAGTACACCATCGGCTGCGGTGGCGATCTGAAGGCACTCGGCAAAGCCCAGCAGTGGCGGCGAATCCAGGATTACAAGATCGTATTCCTTGTTGAATTCGTCCAGCAGCGAGGATAGGCGGGGGCCGATTAGATCGGCGGCACGATGAGAGCTCGGACCGGCAGGAAGCAGGCTTAGGTTTGGTTTACCCTCGATTGGAATAACAACATCCTGCCATGGCATATCGCCCGTCAGAACATTTGAAAAACCCTCGCGTGGGTTAATTCCGAATTTCGAGTGAAGACTTGGACGCCGCAGATCAGCATCCACCAACAGCGTCTTCTTGCCACGGTCGGCGTTGGCGATGGCAAGATGAGCGGCGATCGTCGTCTTGCCCTCCGACGGCGTAGCGCTTGTCATGGCGATTGAGCGAAGCCGGCCCTCAAAGTCGGATAGCAGAATGGTGTTGCGTATAGTACGGACGGCCTCCTCGAAGTTGGAGGTCGTTCCGTAATATCCGTTGCGATTCGGGGCAGGAATGACTGTGGCCATGGCCGCCTCTCCCTGCGCTTGCACGATGGGCCGGGGAAGCTGAGCTGCGGAACGATCGATGGGCATTGTCCCAATCACGTCCACTCCGAGGAAGCGGCTGGCCTCCTGCGGATCGCGAAGCGTGTTATCAATTGAATCTAGTAGTATGGCGGCGCCGATGGCCAGGAAGGTCGAGACGAAAAACGCCATCATCAGATTCATTCGGATATTCGGATAGATGGGGTGCTGTGGCGGCCGTGCGGGATCGGCAATGCTGATGTTGTTATCTTGAAATCCGGCATTGATGTCGGCTTCCTGGATCTTTTTTACTAACTCGTCATAGAGAGCCTTGTCGGCATCGGCTTCCTGCTTTAACTGCCGAAACTGAAACGATCGCGAATTAAGGCTGTCCCACTCGGCCTTTGTTTCTGCGACTGTTTTCTGAAGCAATTGCTCCCGGCTTAGAGCTTGACTGTATTGCACCGCCACTCTCTCCGCAATGTTCTTGCGCGCTTCTTCAAACTGTCTCTCAACTTCAGCAAGTTCCGACGCAGCCTTGCGGTATTCAGGGTGGCCGCTGCCATATGTTGCCTTTACCAGTGCGAAGTGCTGACGCGCCGCGTCGACATTGGCGCTGAGTTTCTCCAGCGATACTCCCTGCGAGGAGACTTGCGCGGCCTCAAGAGATCCCGCTTTGATTGCGTCCAGCGCTGCTTGCTTATTCACCCTGTCGATTTGAGCGTTTGTATATTCCGTGTTCAGTTGCAACAGCCGTGTTGAGAGGATGTTCGATTTATCTTCGGGGTCGATTACATTCAAGTCTCTTTCAAACTGCGAAAGCGCTAGATTGGATTGCTCCATCTTCGCTTTCAACTCATCAAGTTGCTTTTCCATGAATGATGACAGGCTAGCTGAAGACCGGATGCGAATGTTATAGGTGTGTGCAAGAAATGAGTTAGCAACCGCGTTCGCCACATCCGCGGCTTGCCGCGGGTCTGTGGATCGATAACTGATCAGAAGCAGATTGGTGCCTGTGGGCCGGTTAACTTGGAGTGGCCCCAGGGAAATCGGTGCCTCCGCCGCTTGCTGCGTCTTCGTCGAACCAGCCTGACTCGACTTTGCGTTCGTATTTAGTAGATGGAACTGCTCGGCCACTGGACGCAGAACGGCGTCCGACTGAATGAGTTTAATCTGCGTGGAGAGAAACGTATCCGGGTCGTTGATGAATGCGGTTGTAGAGTCCTGTCCGACAACGCCCGATGGGGCTTGAAAATCGACATTCACCGTCGCAACCGATTCGTAGATTGGTTGCAGGCGCGCAGAGACGATCGCTGTCACTAGAACGCAAGTAGCAACGAAGGCGATGATCTTCCAGAGGTGCCTGCGCAAAATCCAAAGATAGTGCGATAGAGGGACCGATGGCGTTTCCGGCTCGATCTCTTGCTGAGGCGCAATCGGCGCATAGTAGGCTACCGGCGGCAGATTGCCGGGCGGGCTGGATGGAACTACCTCTGGCAGTCTCGCTTGTTCAGGCATGGATCCTCTTCATTCAAACTACCTAATCACGTAAATCAAAATGCCGGCTACACCGAGACCAACGCCTGCGGCTATTTGAAGGGCTCTCGCGCTCACGCGCTGTCCATTCCTGCCCGGAACATAAAGCACATCGTTGCCGTAGAGCGGCACATCCGGGGCTTCACGCGCCATGATCTTGGTGATTGGGACTGGAATCTCTTCTTTGTGGCCGTTGCTGTCATTCATGCGGTAAATGTATGCCGTATGAGAAGAAAAGCTCTCCAATCCTCCCGAGAGAGCCATGGCCTTTAGAACGCTGCTTTCGGTATCGCTGGTGAGCGGGAACGCGCCAGGATGCTTGACGTTGCCTACTATATACAGCTGGCCGCCATTTGTTACGCGGATGGTCTCTCCGCCTTCCAGTTTCATATTTGAAGCCGGATTCGACGCGTCCAGCAGGGCGTGCACGGAGACGCGCTCGGTCAGCGTTGCTGACGCGTTGTCGGCGTTCAGCGACGGACGGCTCACCAGAATATCGGCCCCGGCATTCTCCGATAGCCCCCCAGCCCGTGTAATCGCCTCAAGCAGTGTCACGCTGCCGTTAGCTTGAAATGTCGTCTGAGTCCTCACGGCCCCTACAACAGTGATTGGCCGGCTGCGATACTCAACCACCGTCACCGTCACTACTGGGCTTACCATCAAGCGCTCTTCAACGAGTGCGCCCGTAATGGCGTTCTCAAGTTCGGCCGGTATCAGCCCCTCGGCATGTATCTGCCGCTGCGTCATCGGCAAACGGATATTGCCGTCAGGACCCACGCGAACAGTGCGGGACAACTCAGGAGCATCGTATACCGAAATACCTACCAGGTCCCCCTGGCCGAGCTTCTCTGGGGTTAAATTAGGCGTATCGCTAAACGTCGTCGTTCCAGAGCCGACGCGGGGCGGCTCTGCTTGCTGTTGCGCGCCTGCTGAGCCGGCTAGTGAGGCTGCCAGCAATAGCATGGTTATGCATTTCATAAGGGACTCCCTGATGCAGGCTTGCGGCATTGTGCCTTGCCGCCCGCACCCTACTGACTGAACCTGCCGAAGCTGCCCACTCTCGTTCACTGATTACCGTTGTTCTTTATTGATGGAATATCTGCCGAGAGTTGCTCGATCTTGCTATCCAGGCTTTTCATTTGCGTGCGAAACTCGTCCACGTGAATGCCGAATACTTCTTCTCGGTTCTTACCATTCACCAGTACGCGCATTGCATCGCGGGTTAGGTCCGATACGCTGCGCGCACCGGACACTGAACAAAAACGTCTGAGAGCCGTATACTCCTCTTCAGAGAGCCGGACACTGATCGTGCGTGAGCGCGGATTCAGTACTGTCATGTTTGATTTAGAAATATCTGGGGTGGAATAGTAGGGATGTTGCTGGAAGAGGAATGGCTGGCGGGTGCTCTTGCGACAGACGCCAAGTTATGTGGATGGACTTTTGATCGACCGGGCTACAGAGGTTAAGCTCAGGGCAGGCTCCGCCCCCGTTTGTCCCAGGCTGTTGCGAAGAACTCAGCAAACAAGTCACACTTACCGGTCAAGTGCGAGGTTGCGTCTCAGCGCCATCCTACAAAAAGTTAGCAGCGCATTGATCCAGTAATCCATCTTCTGGAATTGTCTAAAAATAGCACGCGGGCATGAAAGATACAAGAAAAACGTGAGACAGAAGTGTGACAACTTTAAAATCGTCTTATTTCAACACATCTGTTTCATTTCAGATCATTTGTTCCCCGTTATTTGTCGGGATACAAGAACAAACGTATGACATTATATGCCATACGTATTACATCTTAACCGAGAGACGCATACATCACCTTTGCAGGAACTTCATGCATTGAAAATTCGGTGTTTTAAGGCAAGTGAGAGATTCAGGCAGGGAGGTTTGCGCCAGTTCTACAGACATCAATCAATAATCTGATACAGAATATGCTTTCCTGCATTCGCAGTTAAACACAACAATTGCTCAACTTGAAGCACGGAACGGTCGAGAAGCCTTGCATCCCAGCCTTGAGCTAGCGGCTCGCTGGATTTGAGGAGGAACTACTCCCTGCCAGTGCAATTCCGGCACCGGCTCCAGCACCGACAAGTATGCCCGCGATGAGCCACTTTGTCCCCTTCGACAATCCACTGGTGCCGTTGATATCCATCGTTTTTACACAAAGCATGGCTCCAGCGCCGCCCGCCTGCCCCTGTATAGTGCCAGAGACAACCACTTTATCTCCAACATACTTATGGGAGTCCTTGCAGGTCAGAACATACTTCACATTTTCTTCAGTACTCAGATAATATGTCCCGTTTTCAAAGCTCACCAGACCCACTCCGGAGAAACTGGTTGGACTGGCGCCCGCCTGCATGGCAAACGAAACCACGCGTCCTGGACGGACGTTCGCTAACAGAATTCCATGGTCGTTGGTGACTCCGAAACTGCCATTCAACGAGGCAACTTCTACCGTTTTTCCTGCCTTCAGAGAAACCACTCCGCGCGAATTCGGTTCGCTCGGGGTAACCCGAAGGCCATTAGCCTCGAGTTGAAATGCCCCGGAGGAGGCCAATTCGCTTTCTCCCTGCTGCAAGACAAGGCGGTTACTGTACAGTGTGCCGCGCGAGCTTGAAGACATCGTAATCTCGGTGCCTTTGCTCAGACGCAGATCCGCAGTGGCCTGTCCGGTCTCAACTACAGACCCATCAAAAAGGGTGGCGTTGCCCTTGACCGAGTAGTTGTCCACGCGCAAATCTCCACGCGCAAATCTCCACGCGCACTCGCCGTGCCAATCGAAACGGTTCCGGCGGCAGCATATGACAACATGCACATCAGTACTGCCGCAACTTGGAGTTTCCTAAACATGGCTTAACCTCGCGGCTCGCGGTGCAGACACACCACTGCGGTCACTGAATTTCGTTATACCCCAAAATCCCAAGGACTACAAGAAGCTTCATCGTTGAAAGAAAATCAGTTACGCATTACCTATGTAATACAAACCACCGTTAGGCCTCAGACCTGTCGTACGAAACAAGATGTTCTGGATTTTCCACAGGAAATTATCCGTTTACAATCACTTTTACTGCAAATCCTTCCTGTTTGGTCAAACTCCAGTTTTTTATTCATGCGCAATTTGGTCGAACTACCCACCTTC
>Ga0364860_10462_pt1 | contig 25020 bp, 14 predicted proteins | sample ExccelAu500001D4_FD_206916 | JGI IMG/M metagenome (GOLD analysis project Ga0364860, IMG submission 206916) | Enriched cells from Trout Bog Lake Hypolimnion, Wisconsin, USA - BchlTB.Aug20.5000.01 .D4 | ecosystem: Environmental > Aquatic > Freshwater > Lake > Hypolimnion/Profundal zone | place: USA... | reverse complement strand
CCTTATCGGTCGGATTTACATCAATCAATGGCATCAGATAAGCATTTGCATCCAGCAACGCCTGCTGAACAGCATGAATATTGATATCCCTGGCCTGCTGTTTATTTTTCACACTCAGGGCGGCAATAACCCCTGCTGCCTGTCCTGTGAGTAAAACGCAGGGCTGCAGGCGCGTAGCCCCATTGATGATGTTGGAAACCGATATGGCCTTGTCAGCCACAATCAGACCATCTATCTTCTCCGGAATCAACGCTCCCAAAGGAATATTAAAGGATGGAACTGCCGGAAAATGAATCTCCGGCGCCTTGGGATTACACCCATGATGGTGATCTACCGGATAGTCCCCGACCGAGATTCCTGCACGATAAAGTGGTTGGCCATCATACCTGTTCATGATGTCTGTGATTGTAAGACGGGTGATTCCCCGCAAACGGCGCCCTTCGCGGTGATATGGAACAAGGGCCAGTTGATCTGCTGTAGGAAATTCATCATCTGCAGGCCCGATATGTTTAAAACCTAGCTCGGTCTGGATGTAATAAATGAAACCAAGGGTTTTATCCCTGGCTGGCTGAAGAGCTTCCTTCCGCTGTGACCAATCCATTTCCACCACGTTCAGATAAATGTCATTCCCTTTAATAGGCCAGTTGATCATGAACTTGTTATTCGGAAGCCGACCATAATTCAACATCTTTTGGCAATCGTTCAACATGGCATCATCTTCAGAAGTACATGCCCCCTTGTACAAATCAGGATTATAATTTCGGGGTTTTGCAATTGTTTTGTCAGCCCCTTTGCCATAGTCTTTTAGGATAGCAGCCCAGGTAAGGTCCTGGATAATATCGTTGGCCTTTTCGGGGGCACACTTCTCCCCTGTCACCGTGCGTGCCTCCATTCCAAGATCGTAAGCCGCACCTGCCATTGCAAGTCCATCGCCAAGATCTGTGGCATCTATCACAACTTTAGCCAGAATTTTTAGCCGGTCCCTATTTTCATTTTCAAATATAGCTCCGGCAACCTGCTTTCCCTTTTTAAGTATTTCCGTAACATGATACCCATAAATCACCGAAAGCTGTTTCTCTGCCCCTGCCATTGTCTTAAATATTTGATCGCCTATATGAGGTTCAAACTGGGTATAACTAACCCAGCCTGTTGCAAGTGCTGCAGCACCACCATAATGAGCCCTGAGTTTTGTACGGAACTCTTCCCATATTCCCGAATATAATTCATGATTCCCATCGGTGGCACTGACTCCTGCAGCCGTGATCATCCCTCCCAGCCAGGGGGTTTCTTCAACGATAATTGTCGGAACATTCATTCTTGCCGATTGGATCCCTGCTGAAGTCCCTCCTGTTGTTCCTCCGATCACTAAAACAGAGGTTTGTCTGTTTTGATCTTTTGATGCAAATGCAGTTAAACCCAGGAAGGTAAGAATGAAAACGATAACGCTAAATTTAATTCCGGCCATAACATTTTAATTTATAATGCAGAAACGATCAGTTTTATAGATTAGGTAATTCATCTTTTTAATCCGTCAGGGATTTTATATGGGAGAAATAAATAAAAGTGCACAATCCCGTCCTATCCGGGACGAAATGTTTTAAGAATTGCGCTCACTCTACCCATATTAAGTGCCACCGGGCACTTAATTAACCCCTTTAATCAAAAGGGTTCAGCAAAAGTAGGTAGTAAACCGAACAAACATAACATTTTATAAATAAAAAATCCCGCAAAATCAAACTTGCAGGATTTTTTTATCAATCAATCAGTTACCTTTAATTTCGGTAACCGGACATTTCTCAGATCAATTTCTGTCTCAGTTTTTGCTCTTCAACCTGTGCATCAATAACTGCAATAGTTACCATGTTCAGGATATCACGAACAGAACTTTCGACATTTAAAATATGGATTGGTTTATTCAACCCCATCTGGATTGGTCCTATGGTTTCGCTCATGCCCATCTCAAGCATTAGTTTGTAGGAGATATTGGCGGAACTAAGATTCGGGAAGATCAGTGTATTGACATTTAATCCGTCAATTTTTGAGAATGGAAACTTCTCATGACGAAGATCCTTATCCAGTGCAAAATTGGCCTGCATTTCGCCGTCAATCAACATATCAGGATAACTCTTATGCAGGTATTCAATTGCTTCATGAACCATTGCCGGACTACCCGCCTGACGCTCTCCAAAATTTGAATAGGAAAGCATGGCCATTACCGGGTTTACATTAAATAGCCTTGCTGCCTCATACGTTAATTTGGCAACGTCGATCAGGGTCTCTTTGGACGGGTGATTATTGACCAGTGTATCGGCGAAGAAGAAAGTACCAAGTTTGGAATTCACAATGTTCAAACCGGCAATATGTTTAAGTCCTTCACGCATCCCTACAATCTCGATAGCAGGAATTATCGCGTCTGCATATTTGGTATAAACGCCGGTGATAAATGCATCAGCATCTCCGGCCTCAACCATCATCATTCCAAAATAGTTCCTGTCGAACATTTTTTCGTAAGCTTCACTGTAGGTCATCCCTTCACGCTCACGCTTTTCAGTGAGCATCTTGGCATATTTCATACGTGTGGCCTCTTCACGGTCATGGCGAAGATTGATGATCTCAACACCCTCAAATTCAATATTGTTCTCCTTGATAATTTTTTCAATCCGCTCTTCATTACCCAGGAGGATAGGGATACAAATTCCTTCGGCACGGGCAACCTGAGCTGCTTTCAACATATTGATATGGTTAGCTTCGGCAAAAACCACCCGTTTTGGATTCTCTTTTGCCTTTTCAGTTAACCCATGGATCAGCTTATTGCCCAGCCCCATCCTTTGACGAAGAGTCTCAGCATATTCATCCCAATTTGTGATAGGTTTACGGGCGATTCCACTTGAAATGGCAGCTTTTGCGACAGCAGGGGCAACAGTAACAAGCAATCTGGGGTCAAGTGGCTTAGGAATAATGTATTGACGGCCAAAAGTAAGACTTGTGGTATCATAGGCAAGGGTAACAACTTCAGGAACCGCCTCCTTGGCAAGCGCGGCAATAGCAAGTGCCGCAGCGACTTTCATCTCCTCATTGATTCCTGTAGACCTTACATCAAGTGCTCCGCGGAAAATATAAGGGAATCCAAGAACGTTGTTTACCTGGTTAGGATGGTCGCTACGTCCGGTTGCAAAGATGATGTCGGGACGGGATGCGATAGCCTCCTCATACGGGATTTCAGGATTAGGATTAGCCAGCGCAAATACGATTGGGTTTTCTGCCATACTGCGAACCATATCCTGGTTTACAATACCGGCAACTGACAAACCAAGAAATACATCGGCTCCGGCAATTGCTTCCTGAAGGGTGTTGCATGGGAGTTTGGTTGCAAAAGGCAATTTCCGGCTGTTAAGATCTGTACGTCTGACAGAGATCACCCCTTTGCTGTCTACCATAACCAGATTTTCGGGTTTTGCTCCCAATCTGATATAAAGGTTTGAACATGCTGTAGCAGAAGCTCCTGCTCCGTTAACAACGATGCGGACATTCTCAATTTTTTTGCCAACCAATTCCAGGGCATTGATCAGAGCCGCCCCCGAAATGATAGCAGTGCCGTGCTGATCATCGTGCATAATGGGGATATCAAGCGCCTCTTTAAGCTTCTCTTCGATCTCAAAACACTCGGGTGCTTTAATATCTTCCAGATTGATCCCGCCAAAAGTACAGGCAATCGCCTTTACAACTTCAATAAATTTAGTTGGATCCTTCTCATTTACCTCGATATCAAAAACATCAATATCAGCAAAAATCTTAAACAAAAGCCCCTTGCCTTCCATTACAGGCTTTCCGGCCAGAGCGCCAATATCACCTAATCCAAGAACAGCAGTACCATTTGAGATAACAGCAACTAAATTCCCTTTAGCTGTATACTCGTAAGCATCCTGCGGATTTTTCTCAATTTCCAGACAAGGTATTGCCACACCCGGAGAGTAGGCCAGCGATAAATCGCGCTGAGTACTATAGGGCTTTGTCGGCACTACCTGAATTTTTCCGGGCCGGCCGTTTTTGTGATAGTTTAAGGCATCGGCACGTTTCGAATTTTCCATAAAAAAAACAATTTTTTGTTAGCTGAATACTAAATTATTATGAATGAGGTCTCCCCCTATAAAACAAATTTGGCAAACAAAAGTAGATGTTATTTGTTATCTCCCACCCGGGCCTGAAAAGAATTCACATTTTAATAATATATGGACTCATTTTACTGAATTATTTGAGTGGCTCAGTAACCGGACAAGGTTGAAGCCTGACAACTTCTTTCTCCAGATGCTGTGCCTCCTTTTCATGCTCAACATCCTCCCTTGACTTGCTGGTAGTTACCAGATAGACCCCTGCAAATATCAGTATCCCCGAGAGTGGCTTGTTCCAGGTAAAGGTATCGTGACCCCACATAATCGCGATAAATGAAGCGACCAGTGGTTGAAGGTAATTATACATTCCGATCGTCGTAGGCCGTATCTCCCGTTGTGCAAAGGGGATCAGCAGGTAGGTGATCACAGTGGCGCCGATGAGCATATAGAGATAACTTCCCCAGGCCAGCGAGCTGCCATTGGAAAAGATCGCCGCCGACATCACATCTCTAAAACCCAATGGCATAAACAGAATTGCAGAAAAAAGGAACATCCACTTCATAATCGTCAGGGAATTGTACCGTTTAGATATTCCACGCGTAAGTACCAGGAAAAAAGCGTAAGAGAGACTGCTTAAAACACATAAAAGATCTCCAATAATGGATGCCTGGTGCCCCGCCGATGCAACCTGAGAGGTTAAAATCATCGATAAAACACCAATTAATCCGATTAAGACACCTCCGGCCTTTTTAAAGGTTATTGGTTCCCTGAGAATGAAGAATGAGATGATCATCGCCAGGATCGGGGTGATGGTTATCACGATCGAAGCGTTGGTCACCGAGGTGCGCTGCAATCCTGCGATGAATGCTCCCTGATTTATCCCAACCCCCAACAAAGAGCCAAGAAAAAGAGTACCCATATCCTTTAGAGCCACCTTTTCATATTTCATAAAAAGTGAAATGATCCAAAAAACGATTGCCCCAAAGGCAAACCGGGAATAAGTCAACCCCATTGGACTTATCCAGTCAGGCATCAGATTTTTCGAAAGGGGAATATTCACACCGAAAATCAGGGCTGTGAATAACATGGCTATATGACCACGTACTTTTGATTTATTCATTCTCAATTCTCTTTTAATCAACGGAGTCATACCATTAAGTGATCTGATTACGCTCCAACCATTTTTATTCAAAGAGAGGTTCTACATGGTCATGTAAGGTGGGGCAAAGATATTAAAAAACCAGAAATCCCCAAAAAGGGAATTTTGATGAGTATTAACTGATGATTAAGTTTGAATACCGGCAATTGCATAACAGGAATCAAGAAGATTGAATTTAGGATTAAAGCAAATCCGCCGAAGGTGGATTAATATTTATGACCCCCGGCACTCGCCGGGAGAATCAACCTAAAAATAAATATCAACGCCGAAGTGGGTTGAATATCAGTAATTCAACCCGCTCCGGGGTTGCGCCCTAAAGTGTACGCATGACCCCCAATGCCACGCCATTGGGGGTCATTAATATTAAACTCCTGCAGGTATTTTCCACCATTATTCGCTGTCAAAAACCAGCTTATCCTCTTTTACGTCGATTTTAACCGGATGACCGGCAACTACCTTCCCGGCCAGGATATCCTTCGATAAATCATTCAGCAGGTACCGCTGCATCATCCGCTTTACGGGACGAGCCCCAAACTGCGGGTCAAAACCGGCTTCGGCAATCCAGTCGATGGCAGCTTCAGTGATCGTCGTTTCAAAACCGCTCTTTTTCAATCTTTCTGCAATGAGTGCAAATTGCAACTTCACGATATCCCTGATCTCACTGCGGCTTAACGGCATAAACATAATTATTTCATCAATCCGGTTCAGGAATTCGGGGCGGATACTCTGTTTGAGCAATTCCAAAAGTTCACTTCGAAGATCCTCGATCACCTTTGTCCGGTTCCCTTCGTTCAGATGGGCAAACCGCTCACGGATGATGTGCGACCCGATATTGGAGGTCATGATGATGATCGTATTCTTAAAATTGACCGTTCTACCCTTATTATCGGTTAACCGGCCGTCATCCAGCACCTGGAGCAGCACATTGAAAACATCGGGATGAGCCTTTTCGATCTCATCAAACAGAACGACAGAATAAGGTTTGCGCCTCACCGCCTCAGTAAGCTGTCCACCCTCATCATAACCGACATATCCCGGAGGAGAACCGATCAGCCGGGTAACCGAGAATTTCTCCTGGTATTCAGACATATCGATACGGGTAAGCATATTTTCATCGTCAAAAAGGTACTCTGCCAGGGCCTTGGCGAGCTCGGTCTTACCCACACCCGTTGTTCCCAGAAAAATAAATGATCCGATCGGTCGTTTGTCGTCCTGCAAACCGGCCCTCGAGCGACGCACTGCGTCTGACACGGCAGCAATCGCCTCATCCTGACCAATAACACGCATGTGCAGCTCATCTTCCAGGTGAAGCAGTTTCTCCCGCTCACTCTGTAGCATTTTCTGTACAGGAATCCCTGTCCACCGGGCAACCACTGCAGCAATATCTTCGCTGTCAACCTCCTCCTTAATCAGCGATTTGCCTGCCTGAAGCTCCACGAGCTCTTTCTGAAGGTTCGTGATATCTGCCTCAGCCTCCTTGATTTTACCGTACCGAATCTCTGCAACGCGTCCGTATTCCCCCTGGCGTTCAGCCTGATCGGCCTGGAGTTTAAAATCCTCTATCTGCTGTTTCTGATTCTGAATTCCTTCAATCACCGATTTTTCAGCCTGCCACGCCGCCCTGAACTTTGTCTGATCAGCTTTCAGGTTGGCAATTTCCTCCTCGAGTTTCGCCAATTTGGAGCGGTCGTTTTCGCGCTGAATAGCAGCCCTTTCGATCTCAAGCTGGGTGAGCTTCCGGTTGATCTCATCGAGCTCCTCGGGCAATGAATCCATCTCCATCCGGAGCTTCGCGGCAGCCTCATCCATGAGGTCAATCGCCTTGTCGGGTAAAAAACGTTCGGTGATATACCGTTGCGAAAGCTCCACCGCCGAGATAATCGCACTGTCTTTGATTCTCACTTTATGATGGCTCTCATACCTTTCTTTTAATCCCCTGAGGATAGAAATTGCATCAAGAGTTCCCGGTTCATCGACCATTACCAGCTGAAAACGGCGCTCAAGGGCCTTATCCTTTTCGAAATATTTCTGGTATTCACTCAGCGTGGTGGCCCCCACTGCCCTCAGATCACCCCGGGCGAGTGCCGGTTTGAGGATATTGGCAGCATCCATTGCACCCTCGCTTTTGCCCGCACCTACGAGGGTATGGATCTCATCAATAAAAAGAATCACATTTCCCTCAGCCTGTATCACTTCATTAATCACTGCCTTCAGACGCTCCTCAAATTCTCCCTTATATTTTGCCCCTGCAATCAATGCTCCCATATCGAGTGAAAAAACCTGTTTATCCTTCAGGTTTTCCGGCACATCACCGCGCACAATCCGCTGGGCCAACCCTTCAACAATGGCCGTTTTACCGGTTCCGGGCTCTCCGATCAGGATAGGATTGTTCTTGGTCCGCCGCGACAAGATCTGCAGGACCCGGCGAATCTCTTCATCACGCCCGATCACAGGATCGAGTTTCCCGAGCTTTGCCCGTTCATTTAAATTGACGGCATAGCGGTTCAGCGAGTTAAACGTATCTTCAGCAGTCTGGCTGTTCACTTTCGACCCCTTTCGAAGATCTTTAATCGCCTCTTCCATCTCTTTATGGGTAATACCGCTGTCCTTCATCAGACGGCTAACCTGGTCGCTCCCGTCGAGGAGTCCAAGAAACAAATGTTCAACCGAAACATATTGGTCCCCCATTTTCTGTGCAATCGACCCGGCCTTCTGGACTGCAGAATTGGATGCAGACGAAAGATAGGGTTCTCCCCCTGTAACCTTGGGATAGCTGGTTATAAGCTTATCGACCGCTGCATTAAAGATCACAAGGTTTACCCCTAGTTTCTTCAACAGAAATCCTGTTACACTCTCCGCATTGACCATAAGTCCCTTTAACACGTGACCCGTTTCAATGGCCTGCTGGTTGTTCCCTTCGGCAATCTTAACCGCGTGGTTAATTGCCTCCTGTGCTTTAATGGTAAAATTGTCAAAATTCATATATTCGCTTTTTATGTTGTAAATCAGATTGCTCATCGAAATCGTTAATCAAATATCGACAGGTAACAACAATTGTCAAAACACTTGCCACTCCTGATTATCAGACATTTTGGCGCGAAATAGTGGGATAATTCTGAAAGATTGACATAATTATCAGTGCCAATTAAATATATCAATGTTTGGACTGATGAAATGGCAGGTATTTGATGCCTCTTTATAATATTAAAAGTAGAATAATTGATTTGTACGTCAATAATTATTATATTTGTACGTATAATTTTCTGTTATGGATACAAAATTGACTTTAAAGTTGGACAAGGTAGTGATTGATAAAGCTAAACGGTATGCACAATCACATCAGCGAAGCTTGTCCGGAATTATTGAATCTTTTCTTCAGTCTATCACATATGATGAAGACTCAGATAATGGTAAAACTGATATTGAAATATCCCCATTCATAAAAAGTATATCAACTGGAATTCATATACCAGCCGACCTGGATTACAAAACAGTCTATTTAAATTACCTGACGGAGAAATATAAATGAAGCCGAAACTATTTGTAGACACCAATGTGATGTTGGATTTGTTGGGAGAAAGGATACCTTACTATGATTCAGCTGCAAAACTGGCAACACTTGCGGATAGAGGAGAGGTTGTCCTGGTAGTATCTGCATTATCCTATGCTACTGTCAGTTATTTTCTTGCCAAATTTGAAAATCCGCAAATATCCAAAGAGAAATTGCGGAAATTTAAGGTGATCTCAGATATTTGTGCTCTGGATGAATCGATCATTGAAAAGGGATTGAATTCAAATATTACAGATTTTGAGGATGCGTTACAATATTTCAGCGCTTTGAATTCAGGCTGCAACCTGCTGATTACCAGAAATGGTAAGGATTTTAAGGAATCCTGTCTGCCAGTGATGACAGCCGAGGAGTATTTGATAGTTCATAAAGTAAATTGCTAACTTTGAGCTGCTTCCAAAATCAACTAAAAAATGCCAAAATCATCCGTTTTGCTTTTTTTATACCTCCTTATTTTCCCCTGTTGTGGAGGTTTCACTCAGTCATTGCCTTCATTTGAAAAGGAAAAATTTCCCGAAGATTTAAAAATAAACTCCCTGAGCCGTATAAAATCTCTTAGATATCTCTATTTTGAGGTGAAAAATGATTCCACTTTGGTTAGAGAATTACAAAATTCCAAAGAGTACATTTATGAAAACAGCAAATTAATTACTGTAAATGAGCTAAATCCGGTTTCTGATTCGATCCTTCGTGTGTTTGAATATGATTTAAACGGGAGAATTAAAAGGCAGTTAAGTTCGCGAAAAGGTGTCATAAAGACCTATGCAATTTATAGTTATAATGATTCATTACGAAGCTCAACTAAAAATATACTGAAGGATGATTCAACACTCCTCCAAAAGTGGACAATCACATACAATCCTCAAAACAAGCCGGTTAAAACAGTCGTTCTGGATGGCCGTGGTCTTCTTTCGCATTATTATACCTTTAAGTACAACAAATACGGCGACCTGACTGAACAAAATTTTATCAATACTCCGAGCGGGACAGGAAGCTTCCTGGATTCAAGTTTCACAAACGGGAAACCCAGGTTTGACCCATGGAACAATGATTCTGCAAGATTCGAATACAAATACGGGAGGAACCGAATACCTGTTTTAAAAATCCAGTACCGCAATTCCAAAATGGTAGGAAGAACTGAATATGCTTTTAAAAAAGATACCTTTATCGTCACCGTATCCGATTTTTGGCCTGGCAATCCAATCCCAACAAAACGAACAATCACAAAAACGATCGGCGATTTAAAAATTGAGTTACTGGAATTTTTAACACCGGGGGGAAAACCCAATTTGTTTAAATCCACCTATCAAGATGGGGAACTATTCAAACAGGAAGGGAATTGCAGCGGATGTGGCGAAATCCTATACAGGATTGTATATGAATACGACACTTCGGGCAATTGGATCAAAAAGAAAAGATTTTCAGCCAATAAACTGGATTCAGTTACCGAACGGAAAATCATATATGCTAATTAAACCGGAAGACATATCGTTTATGGCGATGAAATGGCAGGAAAGTGATTTAAAAGATTGCCTTGTCATACTTTCAGACAATGAATAGCACAGGTCAAAGGGAAGCTTTTTCGTCATATTCTCTGCATAAATATCCCCTTGCCGAAGCAGTTTTTTGCAGGACCCATTTCCCTGATAGTTATTAAAGGTTCATTCGCAACCGAAGCATGATTCCCGGCTCTGTTCAGGCTCTGAGAGAGTCCTTGCCCCATAACCTCAGCTGGGCAGTTTGTATTCCATTGAATTGCAGAATCGAGAATAATTAAAGAATAAATTTAAATTATAATTGGGAAATAAGTTTAATTTTACATTGGATTGACTAAGCCGAAATGTTAATGCACAAAAAGACACCTAACTGCAAAACTTATCATTCTGAATGGATAGCATTTCTGACTACTGGCAATATGTCGGCTCTGGCTATTATCTATGAGGATAACTTTGATCTGTTATTGAATTATGGCCGAAAGTTCTCCCGCGATGAGTCAATCATCGAAGATGCCATTCAAAACATCTTTGCAAATCTGATCCGAAGTCGAGAAAAATTAGGCGAACTTAACAACGTTCAACAATACCTCATGGCAGCCCAGAGGAATGAATTAATTGAACTAATTTCAAAAAAAAGGAATATCTTGTCAAGTGAGATTTTACCTGATATCCTCTTTAAACCGGAATACTCTGTTGAAGAAGAAATTATTGAAAAGGAAAGCCAGGCACGTCTGCGCAAATTCGTGACTAAAAGCCTGATAAAACTTACTCCCCATCAACAGGAGGCTATCTATTTAAAATATGATGTTGGATTATCCTATGAAGAAATCTCAAAGATTTTAAATATCTCGGTAGAATCGTGCCGGACAACCATTTATCGCTCGATAAAATTGATTAAGGCTGAAGTTGAAGTTCTTCACCAGAAAAAGATCCAACTTTTCTTTTCTATTTTACGCGCAATTATTTAAGTCAAAAATTCAGATAGTTAACCTTTTTTTACTATTCTCAATGTAAATTCCCCATGGGCATTTCTCAGTATTCCCATGATATTCAAGCAACTAAAGAAAACCAAAATATTTTTTCAAAAATATTTTGGTTTTCTTGTCTATGCAATTCACTTTTCACCCTCTTAGTAGTAGAAAATTCCAAATGAAACAAAAAACAAAAGACACATACGATTTTACCGATTTCCTTCTCGACGATGAATTTATCAGAAGGGTCAAAGATGAATTAACTTCAGATGACTATCTGGCTGAACTGAAATCACAAAATCCATTGCAGGAAAAGGAGATTGATATGGCTTTACAGGTCATGGAGTCGATGGAAAACACCCATCTCTATTCCACGAAGGATCAAAGATTCAGAGTATGGTCTGGTATTGTTGGTTCCTTTTCCACCTCAAATTCGGAGTTGACCACAACCACCCCTTTCCAATTCAATTTTAAAACTCAAAGGGCAAGAAACCTCCTTCGCTTTGCTGCAGGATTCATGTTGTTGATTGGGATAGGCACAGCGGCATTTTATTTTAGTAAAAACAATGATAAGGAGTTATCATTTGACCGTTTTGTCTCATCTAATCCGGTTGACTATAATAAATCACAACTTATTTTATCAGGCAACAAAAAAATTGAGATACCTACCGGTGATTCGCGGATAATCTATTCGGCCGATGGAGCTAATGTGACGATTAACGATACCTCAAGTAATGTCCAGCGGATCACAAAAAAGCAATTTAACCAAATGATCGTACCATACGGTAAATATGCCAGCCTGCAACTTTCAGACGGGACAAAAGTTTGGCTTAATGCGGGTTCCCGGATGGTTTTCCCGCCGATTTTCAAAGGAAAATTTCGCGAGGTGTATTTACAGGGTGAGGGATACTTTGAGGTGACAAAAAAAGTGGGAATGCCTTTTCATGTAAGAACAGATCAGCTGACGGTAGAAGTATTGGGCACCAAATTCGATGTAATGGCTTACGCGCAGGAAAACAGATACTCAGCTCTTCTGCTGGAGGGAAGGGTCTCGCTTACCTCCCACAATAATTCCAAAAGTGAACATGAGAATCTCATTTTAAAACAGGGTGAAAAGGGAGAAATATCAGAAACCTCCAACAAATTTGTTTTGGAAAAGGTATCTCATCCTGAGAACTTTATCGCGTGGACTTATGGTTATATGAATTTCGAAGAAGAAACCCTTGAAAGTCTTTTAAAAAGAATATCAAGACATTATAATGTTGAAATACAGCTTAGAAGTGTTACAGGTTCATTTAAGATTTCAGGAAAGCTCGACCTGAAAGAGAATCCGGACCGCGTACTGAAGGGTATAGCTGTTATCTCAAAAATGAAATTATATAAACAGAAAGGAGGTTATCTGATCAAAGACTAGTTTAAAACAAATCCGGTCAGTGCTGGATACACTAACCGGATCGCTAACATTAATTAATATGCCCAAAGGCATTCATGTTTAATTACAAAACAAAATTATGAAAAAAAACCAAAATGTATCTGATTTATTCGTTAAAAATCAGATCCGACAGCTTTTTCTTATTATGAAATTAGTGTCATTTATATTATTTGCCGGAGCCCTCTCATTATCGGCAAGTTCTTATTCGCAAAATACTAAAATTGATCTTAATATCCAGAATTCCAATATTCAGGATATTATACATTCAATTGAAAATAGAAGTGAATTTATTTTTGTTTACGACGCTGCATACATCAATTCAGTGTCAAACAAATCTATTACTGTCCAATCCAAATCGATTTCTGAAGTTTTGGACCAGCTGCTTCAGGGGACAGGTGTCGCTTATCTGATTGATGATCGTCAGATATTTCTGTACAATAGTAAGGATATCAGTACTTTATCATCACCTATAGGAATAACACTCCTCCTGCAGCAGTCACAAAAAAAGGAATTAAAGGGAAAGGTTACTGACGAAAATGGAGCACCCCTTCCGGGAGTTTCTGTATCTGTCAAGGAAACCGCCGTGGGTATAATCACCGACAATGATGGAAATTTTAGTCTGCTGGTACCGGCTGATTCAAAAATACTGGTATTTTCATTCATCGGGTTGAAAACTCAGGAGGTACTGATTGGAACAAAAACGATTTTTAACGTGACTCTTCACGAACAGACTACCAGCCTGTCAGAAGTAGTAGCTATTGGATACGGATCCAGAGCCCGAAAGGACATCACCACGGCAATTTCAACAATCAGCAGCGAGACAATTGATAAAAATACCGGAATGAGTGCTGAATTGGCCATGCAGGGTACCATGACCGGTGTAAATGTGACAAGTGGCGGTGGTGACCCTATGGCACGTCCAACAATTCAAATCAGGGGAGTAAATACCTGGGGAGTTGCAACACCACTATATATTATAGATGGAGTTCCTGTTACAGAATACGGAGCCGGCATAGAGGGTCTGACTGATCCACGTGCTGCAGATGTGCGTGGGCCTTTGAATATTATGACCTTGGTTGATCCAAATGACATTGAGTCAATTTCGGTTTTAAAAGATGCCTCTGCTGCAGCTATTTATGGGGTACGAGCTTCCAACGGAGTTATTCTGATTACTACAAAAAAAGGGAAAACAGATAAACTACTCGTAGAGTTTACCTCCCGGTACGGAATTCAGGATATTACTCAAAGTACCAAAACGATGAATACAAGCCAGTATACCAAATTTATAAATAGCGTCCAGGCTTCTGACCCAACAATCGATGTTAATCCGGATAATCTGAATGTATTTAACCCTACAAGTTCTCAATATTTAGGGAATAGTCCAACCTATAATTGGCAAAATGCCATTAAAAATAAAAGTGCTTCGACACAAGACTATTCAGTGCGGGTATCAGGAGGAAATGCCAAAGTAGACTACTTTGCCTCAGTCAGCTCAACAAACACCAATGGAGCATTCAAATATAACTACCTTGATCGGTTGTCCGGATCATTTAAACTCAATGCCAAAGTTAATAATTGGTTGAAAGTTGGGGCCAGCTATCGGATGACTTCAGGGAAAGGACGGGATCTTAATCCTGATTTGATTCAGGCAGGGCTATATCCCGCATGGCAAAAAATTTATGACCCCAGTGGCCTTGATGGTTATGCCTCAACGGTAGTCGGGCGATTGGCGGATGGGAGTTATTCCAGTCAGAAGCTTTATGGAAACGGAACCCGTATCAATGTACTGGGAAATGCAGTGGCTGATGATGTTACCTATAAATCAATGCGTAATATGGGAAATATCTATGTCGAAATTGAACCCATTAAAAATCTGAAAATAAGAGGTCAGATGAGTATGGATATTTACAATTATACACGCTATTCCTTTCAGGATTATGATGGTAGTGTTTTTAATTATACGGCAGGTGATCTTTCTGCTCCGACAGGTGGGAATTCTGTAGGAAGCTACGAGGAACGCAATGTTTATAATAACAACTATATCAATGAAATAAATGTAAGCTATCATAATACATTCGGAAAACACAATGTCGACCTGGTCTTAAACGGCAGCGACCAGCAGTATAATGCCAAATATATTGGGGCTTCAACCCAGTGGATGCAGTCGAAAGAACCTTACTTGAGAGTACTTGGCGGCCAGCCGGAATACCTGATGCTTGGTTCCGCATTGACTAATAGCGCTTTGGAGGGACAAATGGGTCGCGGATCCTATAATTATAACTCAACCTATTATTTTGATGTAACGGTCCGTCATGATGGAAGTACCCGTTTTGCAAAAAATAACCGATGGGGTTTGTTCCCTTCCGTATCCGGGGCATGGAGAATTACCCAGGAAAAATTCATGAAAAATTTTACTTTCCTCAATGACTTGAAACTAAGGGCGGGTTATGGGCAACTTGGAAATCAGGAGGTGCAAAATATGGCTTACCTCTCCCCCATCAACAACAATCCCATTTTTGCCTGGGGAACCAATGCAGCTAATCCCGGTATGGGCTTCAAATATGTTGGAGCAGCCGTTTATTCATTGGCCAACTCAAATCTTCAATGGGAAAAGACCTCTACTACCAACATCGGATTCGACGCGGTCCTTTTGAATAACAATCTGACGGTGTCACTCGAATATTTCAATAAAAAAACGGATGGTATTCTTCAAACGGTAACCCTGCCACAATCGTTGGGACTGATTAATATGCCTGCATCAAACATAGCCTCAGTCAAAAATAGCGGAATGGAATTCGCTGCAAATTACAATAACAAGATCGGCGAATTGAAATATGCCATAGGCTTTAATTGCTCAACAGTCAAAAATGTTGTTGAAAAGACTTCGGGAGGAATACCATTATATAGCGGACAAACATCCAATATCGAACAAGGGTATTCAATGAATTTTATCAGAGGTTATAAAGTCGGTGGTATATTCCAGACACAGGCTCAGTTGGACACATGGAATACAAAATTCACCGATGCTACTTATCAGACAGCCAAGGTGGCACCGGGAGATTTTTATTATGAGGATCTAAGGGGGGCTCCTACTAAAGCAAATACCTATTACAGTACCAAACCTGATGGTAAAGTTGACCCCTATGACCAGGTTTATCTTGGAAAAACCATTCCCGGCTATTATTATGGTGCTAATATAGGTCTTGAATACCGAAAGATTGATTTGTCCGCCCAATTTACCGGTGTTGGAGATGTTCAAAAGGTAAACAATGTAAAATTGAACCTGTACAATGTGGGAACTATTGGTGGCAATGAATCAGTCGATGTATTAAATGCCTGGACTTCACAAAATCATTCAACCACAATGCCCAGAGTAATTAATGGTGATCCTGCAGGAAATTACCGTTTTTCAAGCCGTTTTGTAGAAAATGGTGCTTACCTGAAATTAAGAACCCTTCAGTTAGGTTATACCCTTCCTGCTCAGGTTTATCATTTCATGGCTAACAGTGTTTCCAATTGCCGTTTCTATGTAGGAGCTTCAAACCTCTTCACCATTACCAAATATACGGGATACGATCCGGAGAACGATAATTATCCTACTCCCCGCACCCTATTTATGGGACTTAATGTCCGCTTCTAATCTGGTAATAAGCAAATTTTAATTTTCAGAAACTATGACTACGAAAAAATATATTCTGGCTTGTGCCTTCATGGTTGCCGGCCTGGTGGGTTTGAACTCATGCGATAAAAATCTGGACATCAATATATCCAGCCCGTTGGAAGTAAATTATTTTGGCAGTGAGTATGCGATTACACAGGGAGTTGGAGCTGCCTATGCCGAGATTACCAATATCTATGGAGCAGATTTAAGTAATTGCTCTAAGATGGGATTCTGGCTTTTACCAGGGGATGACATTACTTCAGATGGCACCGGAAATTCACTGGAAACATTTTCCGGACTAAATGGGAATAACAGCTCTGTGACAGCGATGTGGACGACCTATTACAAAATAATCGCCAGATGTAATTTTATGCTTTCTTACCTGAATGGCACGTCATTAGATGCCGTATATAAAACTCCCGGGCTAAAGGATGCAAATAAAGCTGAAATGTTGTTTATCCGTTCGTGGTGTAATTTCAAGTTGTGGGACAACTGGAGGAAAGCGCCACTTCAGAATAAGCGGATCACTTCGGTGTCTGATGCAATATTGCCTCCATCCCAAGATTTCGAATTGCTTGACAACGCAATTACCTCACTTGAAACGGCTGCTCCGTTAGCCTTTGACTCCTGGAATAGTGCAAATACAGGTCGGATTACCAAGGATGCCTGTTACGGACTTCTCGTTAAATTATATGTCACAAAAGCATGCTACAATTCGAAGAATGCCACCGATTATGGGAATGCAATTACCGCATTTGGAAAGATCTCCTCTGCCCGGCTGGCCAATTTCTCTACCGTACCCTATGGCAACAGCTTTGATTACCGTACCGAAAATAATCCGGAATCACTGTTCGAATTTCAGGCAAGTATCCAACCTGCCGGGATGGACAATGCCTGGCTTGACAATGACTTTGGGGGTGATGTGGGTCAGATGGCTGCATTCTATCATTATGAAGATTCACATTGGGCAAATTACAGCAGTGGCATTTTCGGACCTTCCCAAAAATTAATGGACGCCTTCGATCCGGCTGACCCGCGTAAAAGTGAGACATTTAAAGGAACGGATGTTGAAAACTATAACTGGTCATATTGGTGGATCAACCCATTCTGGGGCAAGTTTGATAATCACCAGTTAGTAAAATATACCAATGGCGACAGGGGTAAAGTACTCGACCCGGTTTGGCAGATCGGATCCAACAATAATCCCCGTCTTTTACGTATCGCTGATGTGAAATTATGTGTGGCAGAGGCATACGTTGCTACCGGAAATGCAGGCGCCGCGCTTACCCAGGTGAATGATGTACGCGAACGGGCCCGCAATTCGGTCTCTCCGGCATCTGAGGCACCAGCTTCGCTGAGCAATGTCTCGATGACTGAAATTATGAAAGAACGAATGCTCGAATTAGCCGGCGAAGATGGCCACCGGTGGTCTGATCTCAGAAGATGGCACGCGGCGGGTTATATTAACCTTGGAAGCTGGTCCGCAACCGATTTTGGGTTCCCGGCATCCTACGACGCTTCCCTGTTTAAATTCGACGTCACCAAAAACTTGTTATTCCCAATTCCAACTTCGGAACTAAGTAATAATCCGTTGATGGCCGCAAGCGGACAAAATCCGGGATATTAGTATTTTATCATAAATACAGGGGCTGTTCCGTTTACCGGTCGGTCCCTGTATTTTTCATTAGAGAAAATAGTTACACCCGTGTTTATTGTGACCATTTAATAATCGGTTTCTCCCAAAAATAAGAATAGTGCGTTGTGAGTTAATAATTTCAGAGAAATGATACTCACAAAAATGTGCGAATAAGATAATGTACTGATATACTGTTATGAAGAAGCATAAAATCATTTTAATTTCACTGATTACCTGCATCCTGACTACTATAAGCTGTAAAAAGGGGGGAAGTGAACCTCTGCCTGAAACAGTTCTTCCTCAAGTAACCATTACTATTGACAAAACAGTTAAATATCAAACGATTGAAGGGTTTGGATTCTTTGGAGCTGCCGATGTTTGGTGGGCCTCCCCAACTGCGATGTGGAATGATGCCTGGGGAGAAAAAGTGATCAGTGATTTAGGAATCACGATGTGGAGAAATGAAATTATCCCTCCCTCGACACCAACTGTAGTTCAGGATGGTGACTGGAACAAACAAATGCCTGTGGTACAAGGATTAAAAGCAAAAGCCGAGAAATATGGTGTAAATCTAAAGTTTATAGCTTCTGTATGGAGTCCTCCTGCAGATCTCAAATGGGCCTGCAATTTTTCCTGGGCAGGTGATGAAAATGCAACCCGAAATCCAGGTAGTGTTTCTACCCAAAACGGCGGAACACTGAATCCAAACATGTACACCGAATATGCCGACTGGCTTAATACCAATATTCAAAATTATAAAAATGCCGGAGTTGATTTATATGGCCTGAGTTTGCAAAATGAACTTATGTTTACAGAGCCCTACAATTCATGTACATATACCATCACCTGGTATAATGAAATGGTGAATGGAGTGGTACCCAAAATTAAAGCTGAATTCCCAAATGTGAAGATATTTGGTTCGGAGAATATGCTTGAAATGGAAGGGAAAGATGGTAACTGGCCTGTATTTTACCATTCAGGGATTAAGAGCAATGCGACTACTGCATCGAATATTGATGTTTTGGCGGTGCATGGGTATTCTGACGGAATAGCTCCTTCAACCGGTTCTGAATTGGCAAAAATGTGGACTAATCATACGGAACAATTTACGATACCAATGAACAAGGAGGCCTGGATGACCGAAACGTCAGGATATACAGACGCCTGGGAAGTGACAGCTTCAAAACCCGGAGCCTTAAACCTGGCTTTGGACATTCATGCGGCTTTGTATTATGGAAACATCAGCGCCTGGGTCTGGTGGCAGGGAAGTCAGGCTACCTCGGATGAATACAGTTTAATGAGTGGAACAACAACAGGTAAAAAATACAGTGTTTCCAAACACTATTACCGGTATATTCGTCCCGGATCGGTTCGTATTAAAAGCACATCCGGTGATCCCGATTTCTTTTCAACAGCCTGGGAAAACCAGTTAAAAGGGACTGCCACTATTGTGATTATTAATGCAGGTAATGCAGACAAAGCTGTTTCCCTAAACGGAGATGGGTTACCCGAAACATTTAAAATGTACAGAACAAACTCTACTACAGAGAACTGCATATTCATCAAAGATGTGAGTCCTGGAACTGTCAACAGTTTTACAGTTCCGGCAAAAAGCATCGTGACGCTTCAATCAGGGGGGGATGCTTTATAGGCTGGCAAATAAAAACTGCTGCCTTGCAATCGCTTAGGACGATCCCAATTAAATTAAAAAACAGTAAAGTGAAAATATTCCTGAGATCTGTTTCATTAAAAACCGTGGCAATACTGCCATTTTTAGTCTCACTATTGTTTCTGAGTCTCACTGCAATCAGCCAGGTAACCACCTGGCAAGCCCCCGTTGGCTTTGCATCCGACAAATTCTACCGGGTAAAAGTTAACGGAAGTCAGATACCGGTTTATGATACTCCAATAGCTTCATACGCCGTCTTTGATTTCTCAGGAGAGGCAGAAGTTGAAATTAACACAATGTTCGATGTCCGCTGGGTCGATATCCGCCCTTTACGAACCGGATTAATGCCTGAATATACCGGCGACAATTCATTCCGGTTTAAAATGAAAAATCCTGAAAATATCAGCCTGGAACTCAATGGAAGGATCAGACAGCAACCACTTTTTATTTTAGCCGGTAAACCTGAAAGATCCAGGCCCGATAAGTCAGACAAAAATGTGATTTGGTTCGAAGGGGGAAAACTTTACAAAGATGTGAAACTTGAGCTGCAGGATAACCAGACGGTCTACATCGAAGGGGGCGCTGTGGTTCAGGGATACCTCTTTGCCACTGGAAAAAAGAACATCAGAATCTGCGGACGAGGCATCCTGGATGGTTCCCTCAACAAAGACCTGCCTGAGAATAACAACCGTTTTATCAGTCTCACAGACTGTGAAAATATAACAATCGAAGATATTACCCTTCATAATAGTACAACCTGGCAGGTTGCCCTTTTCCATTGCAACAAAGCTGAAATCAACCGGATCAGAATTGTCAGTGAAAGCGGAAGCGACGATGGAATGGATATTTTCCGCTGCACCAACGTAGTGATCGATGGCGTTTTTGCCCATACCAAAGACGACTGTATTGCGATTAAATCAGGGGGCGATTATCCGGCCGATCAACCAACTGACCACATTCTGGTTAAAAACTGTGTGTTTTGGAATTCGCTCTGGGGAAATGCTATTGAGATTGGTTTTGAACTCTATTCCAGCGAAGTTAAAAATATCCGTTTCGAAAATATTGATGTCATTCATGTCGAAGATGGAGCCACCATAAGTATTCACAATGCAGGGCAGGCTCATGTTCACCAGGTCACGTTTGACCATATCCGGGTGGAAGACAGCCGGCAAAAGCTGTTCGATGTAGCTATTTTCTTTTCACAATGGGGACCCGACGGAATCCGCGATCCGGAGTTTATCCGGAAAAACTACCTCAGTGGTGCCTGGGACGGCGTCCAGAAAATACCCGAAGGAAAAGAAGCTTATCATCGTAAGTTTAGGGGGACAATCAGCGATATCGTTTTCAAAGATATTCAGGTTGTTGGTGGCTTGCTCCCATTTTCCGTTTTTCATGGTTTCGATCAGCAAAAGAATGTTTCAGAAATAACGATCGAAAACCTGACCTACATAGGCAATAAGCTGACCAATACCAAAAGTGCCAAAATCAGGCAGCAAAACACACAAAATCTTACGATTAAATGATAAGCAATACTATTTCCATAAATGTATCGATATGTAAAAAGCACCTGCTTTTTCTAATCACGCTGCTTATCTGTTTTCAACCCTCTTTTGCGCAGGAGCTGCAGTGGAAGGCGCAATGGATCATGCATCCCACCGCTGAACCACAGGCGAACGCGGTAATCTTGTTTCGGAAGAATTTCGAACTTACGGTCAAACCCGAAAAATTCATCGTTCATCTCTCAGCAGACAACCATTACAGGCTGTTCGTTAATGGCCAATATGTCCTGCGTGGTCCGGCCCGTGGCGATATTACCCATTGGTTCTACGAAACAATTGATATTGCCTCGTACCTTCAATCCGGAAAAAATACAATTGCTGCTGAGGTAGTGAACTGGGGCCCTAAACGCTCATTCACATTTTTTTCGCAGATGACCTCCTTTATTCTGCAGGGCAATTCTGATGAAGAAGAACTGGTAAATACTTCAGGTGGAAGCTGGAGATGTCTGCAGAACCAGGCTTTCTCGCCAAAGATTGTCAATTGGATGACAGACCGCAACACGATCGATTTTGGCTTATATGTCGGCAATCCCACCGACAGCATTTCCGGGGACAAATATCCTTGGGGATGGGAGCAGGAGAACTTCGATGATTCAAAGTGGGTTCCGGCTAAATGGTGCGATATTGCCGGAGGGCGGGACCAGCAATTTGCAGGTGGGATACTTTATGGAGGTGGAAAACTCCTTATCCCCGGGAGAACCGGGATACTAAAGGAGACAACGCTGCCGTTTACAATGATACGAAGGACAGACGGCATGGAAATAAATGAAGACTTTATTCACGGCAAGGGGAGGCTTTTCATTCCCGCCAACAAGAAAGTCAGCATCCTGATCGATCAAACCTATGAAACGATGGGTTATCCCGAAATGGTGGTAACCGGTGGGAAAAATGCCCGGATTCAAGCCATGTATGCCGAAAATATGATTGTTAAAAATCATGCGCCAAAAGGAAACCGCAACGATATTGAGGGGAAATTCATTGTTGGTATCAAAGACGTTTTCATTCCCGACGGTGGGGCAAACCGCCTGTTTAAACCGACCTACCTGCGTGCTTTCCGTTTTATTCAGCTTGATATTGAAACCAAAGATGAACCCTTATTCCTGGAAAAGTATACCCATGTGGCCTGCAACGCCCCTATTGAATTAAAGGCAAAATTTGAAACAGGTAACCCGACCATTGACTGGATGATGGAGGCAGGGTGGCGAACAGTTAGCATTTGCGCTCAGGATATGTTGCTTTCGGACGCTGCCTACGAGCAAATGCAGTACACCGGTGATTCACGCGTTCACAACCTTTCATTGTTAACTCTTTCGGGAGACGACCGCCTGACACGTAATGCCCTGGTTCAATTTGACCAGTCACGCATTCCTGAAGGTTTGACCCTGGCGTGTTATCCCAATCCGTTTTATCTGATCATTCCATCCTATTCACTCATTTGGATCGATCAGGTACACGATTATATGATGTGGAAAGATGATAAACCATTTATTGCTGGTTTTGATTTGGGCATTAACAGCGTTTTAGACTGGTTTGAGAAAAGAATGCAGTCCAACGGGTTACTTGGAAAATTGGATTGGTGGTGTGCATTGGCCTGGCCAAGACATTACAGAGATGGGGAACCACCCGGGGTTTCTGCCGGAAATAACACCCTTTATTCCCTCCATTATGCATATACATTGCGTCATGCCGCCAACATCGAGGAATTTCTGGGAAAACCTGACCTGGCATTAAAATATCGCAACCGCGCTGATCAGATTTGTAAGACTGTGAACGATCTTTGTAAAAATCAGGACGGATTTTATACCGAATCACCTTCCAATAAACAGGTAAGTCAGATCACCAATCTGCTTGCAATATTGGCAGAAGCTTCAGTTGGTGTTGATGCAAAACAACTAATGCAAAAATTACTGGAACACCGGGATTGGTTTGGCCAGGTTGATCTGTTTTTGCATTTGTATTTATTCGAGGCTATGAATAAAACGGGTTTGCAGGACCGCTTTATCAATGAGATCAGTGAGTGGCAATTGATGAAAGAGCGGGGAATGACGACCTTTGCCGAAGTTCCGCTCGAATGGGGCGAAGAAAACCAACGTTCCGAATGTCACCCCTGGAGCACCGCCCCAAACTATTTCTTCTTCAGGACGATCTGCGGAATTCAACCGCTTACGGCAGGTCATAAAAAAGTGGAAATTGCCCCTTCATTTGGCGGGCTAACCCAAATAAATGCGACCTACCCGCATCATTTGGGGAACATTGTTTTAAATTTGAAACGGGAGGGAACACATATTTCAGGAGATATTACGATTCCAAAAAATATTGAAGCTACCTTTGTCTGGAATGGACAAAAAACCGGGTTAACCGAGGGTGGGCAAACCGCTATCAAATATTGAACTTTAAGATATTGAACCAATAAAATTCGCAATTTTATCTAACACCTCAAAAGATGAATAAAACAACTGTCTTTCTGTTAATGTTGCTTGTAGCCCAGTCTCTTCTGACTTTTGGCCAGGATTACCGACTGCCTTTGTACCCCGGGGAGATCCCAAATTCGAAGTATACGGGTGCGACCGAAAAGGTTGAGAAGAAAGATATCATCCTGATCAGTAATGTACAAATCCCTGATATAGCAGTCTATTTACCCGGTAACAAGTTTGCCACACATCAGGCAGTAATCATCTGTCCCGGAGGCGGATACTGGGTGCTGGCCTATGATCTGGAGGGAACCGATATCGCAAAATATTTCAATTCAATCGGGGTCGCTGCCGTAGTCCTGAAATATCGCCTGCCCACTTACGGCAATTGCATTGAACCTCACAAAGCACCTCTGATGGATGCTCAAAGGGCTATGCGCCTGGTTCGTCACAATGCTGCAAAATGGAATATCAATCCGGAGAAAATCGGGATTATGGGATTTTCTGCCGGAGGTCATCTGGCCTCCACATTGGGTACTCATTTCGATTACGGGAACACCTCTTCTGCCGATTCGGTGGAAAGACAAAGTTGCCGGCCTGATTTTATGATTTTGATGTACCCCGTAATATCATTGACAGACTCCGTGGTTCACCCGGGATCGGGGGAAGCACTGTTGGGCAAAAATCCGGATAAAAAATTATCCATCTATTATTCCGGCGAGCTTCAGGTTCATGAGGATACGCCACCTGCATTTATTGCCCAGGCAGACAATGATTCGGGGGTTTCGACTGAAAATTCATTACTGATGTACCGCGCATTGCACCGGAAAAAAATACCCGTCGAATTACACCTGCTATCCGAAGGGGAACATGGATTTGGGTTGGCAATAAACAACGAACATGTGCATTCGTGGACAAATAGTTTACGACTTTGGCTCAATTGGCTGAACTCCGTGAAGAAATAATTGAAGCAGGAAACAAAGTAAACTAAACAAGAACCTCCCGGAGCGAAAACCGGAATGGGTTGATCGTATAGCTTACGCTCATTCAATCACCTTCTCAGCAATCTGGGTTAACATCTTAACGGCCTTATTTAAGGTTTTGATTTCGCTAAAATTAATGCTCAGCTTCCCTTTCCCCTCCTTGACCCGGCATTTCGACGGGTTTTGAACCACCCATTGCATGAGTTTCTGGAAATGAAGCGACTGGTAATAATTGGAAGAAGGATCTGAAGGGAGATAACAAATCATACGCGACTCCTTGAGAATGATCCGCTCCACATTGAGTGAGATGGCTGTCCAGCGCAGACGGACTACATCGATGAGCTCCTGTGATGGCTTTGGAATTGG
>Ga0364860_10459_pt1 | contig 25135 bp, 12 predicted proteins | sample ExccelAu500001D4_FD_206916 | JGI IMG/M metagenome (GOLD analysis project Ga0364860, IMG submission 206916) | Enriched cells from Trout Bog Lake Hypolimnion, Wisconsin, USA - BchlTB.Aug20.5000.01 .D4 | ecosystem: Environmental > Aquatic > Freshwater > Lake > Hypolimnion/Profundal zone | place: USA... | reverse complement strand
TATATTCCTTTGGCCAGACACCTGACGGAGGATACTATTTTGGGGGCTCTACCAATAGCAGCGCTGCTGATGCGGGCCAGGGATTTATCCAGAAAACAGACAAAAATGGCAATGTATTGTGGTATCAGAATTATGGTGGGCCATTGCAGGATCTATTTGCAGCAGTACATTCAACAACAGATGGCGGATTTATTGCGGCAGGTGGTACAAATTCATTTGGTTTCGGTGCATCCCGGCAGGATTTTTATGGGGATGGGTACCTGGTAAAAACAGGTCCAAATGGAAATATAGTCTGGCAGAACCCGTATGGTGATATCTATCCAGATTTATTTTATGATGTTGCCGAAACGCCCGATCATGGATATGTAGCTGTAGGACGCACCTATAGTATTAACAATTATACAACTATATATGTCGTAAAAACAGACCAGAATGGGAAAAAGCTTTGGAGCAAAGAATTTTTCCAGGGGTTCTTTTATTCGGCCGGCACTTCTGTTTGTGTGGCCCCGAATGGTGACATTGCTGTACTTGGTGCAGTTGTTAAATCCGCATTTGCTGTAGACCAGGGGACCAACTATCCTGTCTTTATTTTATTAAATGCTGCAGGTCGGCCCATAAATCACACTACCGGAGTAAACCCGATTCCATATCCGGAATACAAAACATGGGGAGGCCTGGTTCCGATCTATAACAATACATTTCGTTCTGAAAAAATTATCTCTTATGGGAAAGGTTTTATCATTGCAGCCAATATAGATACCCCTTTCAACCTGTTGAAGGTTTTCAATATAGATACAATGGGCAATATGTTATGGAACAAACAGTTTACCGGATTGTCAACCGCATCGTGTAATGATATCATCGTTGATAATAAATCAAATCTTTTAATTTCAGGGGTCACCGTAGATACCAAATTCAAAAACTATGCATGGTTGCTTAACCTTGATCCAAACGGCAATAAATTATGGGAAACTGATATCCCCGTTCAGGGTTATAATGCATACGCAGCCGGGGTGGCACAAACGGCAAATAACTATTCCATTGGCGCCAGCCTGAGTTCAACGCATTTGAATATTCCAAATATCTTCGGATTTTTTACAGTAAATCAAAATGGAAATCTTGTTGAAAATAAATAACAAAAAAATTGCGGGCCCCTTGTTTATGCTCGCAATGGTATGCATTTTCATTTCATGCAAAAAATCAACAGCGCCAGTTAATTCGAAAACCTTTATAAAAACATTTCAATCTGATACTGATGCTGAAGCTGTAACTCTGGAACAACTGGCCGATGGAGGCTTCCTCATCATTGCCAATGAGGGGGCAGGCTATCCTCTTATGGTAAGAACTGACAAGGCAGGCAATCAGGTTTGGCAAAAAAAAATACAGAATTTATGTTTTGGTGGCCCGTTTAATCCTAATACCTCGGTCTGGGATGCTTTTTTCAGGCAGGATGCAGGGCATTTTGTAACCCAGTTTAATGGTGATTGTACCTATTTTGATACGCTTGGCAACGCTGGACAAAATATCAATTTAAATACCTCCTATCAAACCGGATTTGGATTGCTTACTCAGACGGGTCCCCAATCCCTGTTATGCTCATGCGATGGAAATTACTCCGGTAATTCTACTATAAATAAAATTTATACGCTGGATAATAATCTGAATCTTCTGCATACAGATACGATTCCTGACACGAAATTAGGTGGCAAAACGCTTGCCTTTTTTGCTAATTATCTGAGTACAGGAGGCGATTTTATCATCAGCGGTCAAAAGTTTCCCAGAACTGTACTTAACTGGTATGCCCCTACAAAAGTCTTTGTGGCGCGGATTTCTAAATCAGGTAAAGTGCAGGAAACCATGATTGATACAGGAAATCAACGCCTGAATGACCAGATTGCATGGAGTACCAACACAGCAGATTCCGGAATAATTATGTTATGTGTCAGATCCGATGTTGGCACTGCAAGATATTATCCTATGGTTATTAAATTTGACATCAATATGAATGTTGTATGGCAAATGGAATACCAGGTGGGGACAAATCAAAGTGAGCTTCATAATATGACCGTATGCAGCGATGGTGGTATTATCCTCGTTGGGCAAATAGGAAATACGGCATACCAGAACAACCAGCCCTATATATTAAGAATTGATAAAAACGGGAACAAACTCTGGGATAAAACATTTGCAACTGCAGGCAATAGCGTGCTGTATTATGCCCGGCAGCTTGCAGATGGCAGCTATGCTTTTCTGGGATATACCAATGGGTTTGGCAATGAAAAACTGGGCAGCAGGATTTTGTTTATAAAAACCGATGCGAATGGCAACCTGTAGTTCCCCAACCTGCTAGTATTTTCCTGGTTCTGACAATCATCGCCAATTTAATAAAAAATCATAATTTGCTTCTTAGATAAATTATGAATTTCTTTGCTTGTGGTATTTAGAAAACACATAATATCCTTTATTACATTTTTAGCATTCGTATGTCCTTCCTGCACGAAAGTTCCGGTAAATATCGCATCTAACACTAGCTCCTCCGGTATAATCATGTATGGAAACCAATACGGAAATAAACTGCAAAGTTTTGGAAGAACAGTTGACGGCGGTTATTTCTTATCCGGATATACGCTCGCTAGCAATGGATTAAATCAACAGGGTTTTATTCAGAAAACTGATAAAAATGGAAAAATATTATGGTATCATGAGTACGGCGGAAAGTATCTCGATGAATTTCTTTCAGTACACCAAACGTCAGATGGCGGCTTTATAGCTGTTGGATCCACTTCATCTATACCTCTTAACATACCTCAACCAAATTATAACACCCATGCCTATATTTTAAAAACAGATGCCAATGGGCAAGTATTATGGCAGAAAGTATTTGGCGGGCCATTTAATGATCAATTTTATGACGTGGCGGAAACGCCTGATCACAGTTTTGTTGCGACGGGCTTTTTTGAGGGTGTTTCAGGTACTCTAATTCAAAAATGGCTTTATATAGTGAAGGTAGATCAAAACGGTGATAGCTTATGGACTCATACAACATCATCCTATACCCTCAGCACAGGTACCTCTGTTGCCATTTGCAGCGATGGAATAATAGGTGTAACCGGATATGCAAAAAAAACGGACACTTCATATATACATCCACTGTTTGCCTCTTTTGCTACAAGTGGGCAGGTAATAAACCCTGTAATCACATTTGACACAATTGTGATGCATGATGATTTGTTAAATAATTCTGCAGAACGCATTAAAAATGAAAAATTAATAAGTATGCAAGATGGTTTTATTTTTATTTGTGGGTCGAGTCCCTTACCGTCTCCATCTCGCTTAGATAAAACGGGGGATAATTATTTTGAGGTAACAATCATTGCAGCTAAAATTGATCAGAAAGGCAATTTCGGCTGGAATCATGCATTTATCGGACATGGGAATGGGGTTGACCTGTGTGATGCTGTTATGAACAACGACGGAAGCCTTTTGATCTCAGTTAATTTGCCCGATGCAGCCTGGCTTCTGAACCTTAATTCTGCAGGTACCAACACATCAGAAATATTTATCCCGGGTGTTGGTTTTGCCGAAGGATGCACTCCCGTTGACAATTTTTATGCCTTGGGAATAAACCTGATACCTGCTAATTCAAGCCATGCTTATTATTTTGGAATGGCCATCACAGATCAAAATGGGAAAATTAAGTAAACATATAGCCTTTTATTTTCTGGTGATTTTGGGATTATACCAGCTTAATTCATGCCAAAAAGCGCCATTCAACGCTGATCACAGGCTTTTTATAAAAACATTCGAATCTGATTCTGCTTTTTCCGATTATGGTTTAGTCATTGCTCCATTGAATAATGGAGGATTTATTATTGTTTCAGTGGAAAATTATTACCCGTTGATTACAAAAACAGATCAATTTGGAAATATTATTTCTCAAAAAGCAGTTTCAAACAGCAGCTTTAATCTACAAAGCGGATCTGTTATAGCAATGAGTTCAACAGGTGACCCCTGGCATTTTCTAGGACAGGCAGGACCATTGATTATGAGATTTGACACTTCAGGCAAAATATCATTCCAAACCAAAGTTCCTCAAAGCAGCATGACCTCAACAAATACGAATTCTTATTTCTTTAACGCGGTACAAAATGGGAATGAATTTATCGTACCATATTGCGATGGCCTTGGGCTTGAGGTTTCCTCAACAAATAAGATATATACTTATGACGGCAATTTCAATCTTCTCAAAACAGATTCCATTTCAGATAAAAGACTGGGCGGTCGTACCCAGTCAATATATTTATGCACGGGAATACAATCTGAGCCATATGCTATTTTTGGGCAAAAACTTCCACGGACCCTTTGGAATAGCTACAATAATACCAAAATATTTGCCGCGAGAGTGCCTGCTACCGGCAAGGTCACGCAAACCTTAATTGATACAGGTGACCTGCTTACACAAGATCAATATGTTCTTCAAACACTAAGCGCAGATAGCCAGGTTGTAGTTCTGGGACAGAGATATAGCATGGTTAATACGAATATATATTATCCAATAGCCATTAAATTTGACAAAAACCTGAATATTGTTTGGAAACAAACCTATGATGTAGATTTTGGCAGTTGTAGTTGTTATAATATTATCCGCTGTATGGATGGCGGATTTATTATAGTAGGTTCTATTGGACGGGCTGGCTACCCTGATTATAAACCATGGGTGCTAAAAATTGATGCAAGTGGAAATAAACTATGGGAAAAAGCCTTTACTTCCCCAACTGGGTCCGGTGAGTTTTTCAACGGAACACAACTTGCCGACGGAGGCTATGCTTTTATTGGTGATACAAAACAATTTGGAAAAGGAAAAAGTGGCAACCAGATAATTTATGTGAGGACTGATGCAAATGGTAATTACTAATCAATTATGCCTTTCGCATGCAGAGGCCCCAAATTTCTGGAATCAGATTTCGGGATTAAAATTCATAAATATTTTGATGAATATTAATAAATGATTTACTTTGTCTGTGGATTTTAGAAAATATGCATTATTCCTGATAGCCGGGTTGTTTATTATATGCCTGGCATGCACAAAAACAACAGTGCCGGCTAACAAAGAATCTTCTGCCATATTAATATATGGAGGTAATATCAGCATGTTGGTACATGATATGGAACCCACCAGCGACGGAGGATTTATATTCTCGGGAAGTTCCGGAACCGGGCCGTCCTCCGGAGACCTTGCTTTTATGCTTAAAACGGATGCAAATGGCAACCAGCAATGGCTGAAGACATTTGGCGGCCCGAAAAACAATGGTTTTGAGAAAACAATACAAACTTCTGATGGAGGTTATATTGCAGTTGGCTATACTTGTTCCTATGGCAATGGCCAAAAAAATGGCGATTATTTCCCTGATGGCTATCTGGTGAAAACGGATGCAAATGGAAATATGACATGGCAAAAAACGTATGGTGACATCTATTTTGATACACTTTATGACATAAAAGAAATGCCCGATCATGGTTTTGTAACCACAGGACGGGTAAAAGTGATGAATTCATATTATCAGTCTTACATTTACCAGCTTTATGTCATTAGGACGGATCAAACCGGGAACAAAAAATGGGAAAATGGTTATTTTACAACATCTTACTATAGTGCCGGTCAGTCAATTGATATCAGCCCAAACGGAGATATAATTGCTTCCGGGATCGTGGTCAAGTCAGATCAAATATTAGATCAGAATACACATTTCCCTTGCCTTGTTCATGTAAATGCCATCAATGGTCTTCAGAAAGGCTCTGGTATTATATTCAATGGTTTCACTAATTGTAATCAATCAAAAGTTGTAGCAACTTCCGATGGATGTGTTTTGGCAACAGACAATGCTCAGGATAGTACAGAAGTCCCATACGTTATTAAAACAGATAATTCACTGAATGTCTTATGGCAAAAAAAATATATGCCAGGCTTTATCGTTTCAAAACTTGGAACAAACAGCAGTGGTGGTTTTATTCTTGCAGGAACATCTGGCGCGGTTACAAATACATGTGCCTTATTGGGTATAGACGGTACAGGCAACCTGAGTTCCAACCTTGAATTAGCAAATACAGATTTAAACAATAATAAATTTTTCGCTTCGCAGCCTACAACCATCAATATTCTGCCTTCCACTCATGGATATGCTGTGGGTGCTGCACTTTCCAATTCAAGTTTTAATTCCAATAATATGTTTGCTGTATTTTTCACAGATCAAAATGGTAAAATAACTGATCATGTCAAATAGAAAAAATATATTATACATATTATTGATTTTATTGGCTTTATCAGGCATAACCTGCAAAAAGTCTGACACTTCTGTCAATAGTAAGGCAATAACTTTTATCAAGGAATTTGATATTGGCTTCCCTTCTTTTAATACGAACTATATTGAACAATTGAAGGATGGCGGATATCTTATGTTTGGCATGGATGGTGGTTCAACAGAATCAATAATAATTCGCCTGAGCAAATACGGTAACCTGGAATGGAAGCGCGTCATTGCAGGCGATAGTTTTGTAACTTATTTTGTACATCCAAACGGCGATGGCACCTACATGGTATCTGACTACAACCATTTCAGGGTAAACAAAATAGACACTTTTGGCCGGATTATTATCCACAAACAGTATGGTTCTGCAGGCACGGATGTATTAAATAATCAACAACTTGAGATCGGGCCTGCTGGAACTTATTTAATTTCATTAAGTACAGGAGGTTATGGAGGTTCATCCCAAAACACGGTGCTTCATTTTGACCATAACCTGAATTATATAGGGCAGGATAATTTTAACGATTCGAATTATTTTTCAGGGAAAACAATTACGTTTGGTGCCTACCAGGAAAATAGTTCGGGAACTTTTAATGTGTTCGGGCAAAAGTATTTAAAACAAAACTGGAACTGGTCCGATTCCAGGAAATTGTATTTTGCAAGAGTGGCAAAAGGTAAGAAGACTGCTATAACTATTATTGACAGTGCAGATCAATCAGCAGATGTAAACCCTTACTGGTATATTGTCAATCCTGATTCTGCGGTGGTAGTCGTTTGCCAGCGCATCGATTACACCATTAACAAAAGTACTCCATATGTTGTTAAAGTAGATAAAAATCTGAAAGTGGATTGGGAAACAAATGTAGAAGAGATCAACAAAAATATCCTTACATGGAGCATTTCGCCTATGAGTGATGGCGGATATCTGATTACAGGGCAAACAAATAATGGATCAAACAACACACTGCCCTATGAGCTAAAACTGGATGCAAATGGCAACAAAGTGTGGTCAAGAACAATCCCGATTCCCGGGAATAGTTTTTTTGACTGGGCCATACCCTGTGCTGACGGAGGCGCCATTTTTGTTGGGGGTACCACCGGTTTTGGCAACGGCAAAAGCAGCCAGGTAATTTTTGTAAAAACTGATGCAAACGGGATCCTGTAGTTAAAATCTAATTTCTTACATATCAAAATCCCGGAAAAATATTATTTTCCTTATTAAGTTTTTGTTATTATCTTTGGCCTTTAAAAAACCTTTAAATGATTGTATAACAAACAAATGAAAAATTCATTTTATTTTATTTCTGCGGTATTAATATCGCTTGGGGCAGTACATGCAAATGCACAATCTGCCATAACACTAGATAAATCCAATATTACAGGCCAGGTAAAAGGAACCATACATACCCATACGGCTTCAGCTACCGGTGTTTCTGCACCCAAGACCGGCGCAAACCAGGTTTGGAATTACACAAACTTATCAGGAGGTGTTGCCGTAAGTACAAATCTTCTGGTAGATACAACAGTTTCTAAAACTGCTGTAATGGATACCTCCACACATGAAAATGTTGTACAAACTTCGCCTGTCAAATCGTTTATTATATACGATATTGATTCAAAAGGATATTTTACACCGGGAAGAATGTTGCCACATCAGGATTACAGCGATGCCATTATAACCGGAAACCCTAAGGACAGTACGCTCTGGCAAGTCCAATCCTATAAGGCACGTCAGAATATCATTGCTTTCCCTGCAACAATGAGCAGCGCATGGTCTTCAAATACCGTACATCCGCTAAATTCTAAAATAAATTTAACCACATACGGAATTACAAATGCATCGGTTGATATCAATGTTCATAGTGTAACGAAGGACTCCGTTGTAGGATGGGGAACATTGCAAATACCGGCAGGATCAAAACCAAGTCAGGCTTATAATGTATTGCTTGTAAGGCATTTTATAGTTTCAACCGATAGTTTCTATTTAAATGGACAGGTGGCTCCTTCATTTATGCTTCTTGCTTTCCATTCCAAACAGAATGACACCAGCACTATTGACTATTCGGAATCTTTTTATCGGGCAGGAACCGGAACGCCGCTTCTAACCCTCGATTTTGGTTATGATGCTACATATACTACGCCAACTACGGTTACTTACGATGCCGATAATGTGCAAAGCAGTGTTGAAGCCCCGGCATCATCTCTGGAAATTTTTAATGTATTTCCCAATCCAGCAAAAGCCGGATTTATCAATCTTGAACTTATGAAATCATCAAACTCAAACTGGAATTTAGCTGTAGCAAATGCTTTGGGGCAGAATCTGAAAACCATGAAGGTGGAGGGCAATGGTAAACTGAATTTCCAAATGGATCTGACAGGAATGAAAAACGGGCTGTATTTTATTCAGGTGTCTGACGAGAATGGAAATGTTTTAGGTTCATCAAAACTCAATATCGTTCAGTAAGCTGAATTAATTATAAAATGATAATTTTCAACTCCCCCGCATAATTGCCGGGGAGTTGTTTTTATATATGGTTCTTATATTTCGTATGCTATCGGACCGATCCGTAATTTTGAAATTATTAATTGGAATTTATCGGCTTTTTGATGTTATTTGCATATAATCATGACAAGGTTTTTTTCACTTTTCTGTATAGTATCTGTTTTATTTTTTCCCGGATGCACAAAACTGTCATTGCCCGGCAATTCACAGACAAGTACCTCAGGTATTAAAGTATATGGGAACCAGTATGGCAATTTCCTGAGCTCATTTGAATCTGTATCAGATGGCGGATATGTATTTGGAGGGTATACAGTAAATAGCGATTCGCAAGGGCAGCAGGGTTTTATACAGAAATGCGATCCTAACGGAACACTAAAATGGTATAAAACTTTTGGAGGCCCTAAACAGGATTTATTCTGGATGGTGCGCCCTACTTCAGATGGGGGATATATTGCAGCCGGTGCTACTACTTCTTATGGTTTTGGTGCCGCTCTTAATAACAACCTTCAGGATGCATATCTTGTAAAAACAAATGCCGATGGCAACCTGCAATGGCAAAAAACTTATGGAGGCAAAAATGCCGACCTGTTTTATGATGTTGCAGAAGCTCCTGACCATGGTTTTATAGCCGTTGGAAGTGAAGGAGGACAGTTTTTTGTAGTAAAGACGGATGAGAATGGCGATAGCTTATGGACACATACTTTATTCAAAGGATATATAAGAAGTTTCGGCGCTTCTATTAGTTTTGGCCCAAACGGTGAAGTAGCTATAGGCGGTTATGAACAAAACAAGGATACCCAATTGCTGGGATATCCTTCCTTCACTTTGTTAACTTCCGGCGGTACTTTTCTGATACACTACATAGAATACAATGTAAATGTTCAAGGCTATCTGTATAATACTTCAGCAATAAACAATTCATCATATATTCAGTCTTTTATAAATCTTTCAACCCCATTATGCTGTGAAAAAATTATCAGCAGGCCCGATGGATATATTTATGTTGCAAATACGGAAGGATTTAAAGCAATAGAAGTTTTTAAAATAGACCTTAATGGTACGCAGCAATGGTTACATCTTTTTCCAGGTATCGGAGGCGCCGTGTATTTTAATGATGCCACTGATGGGCCTGACGGCGGATTATTAATCAGCGGTGGTACATTTCAGTTAAATTCATCAAAATCTTCCTATTATAATTGGTTATTGCAAATTGATGCAAGTGGAAATAAGCTCAAGGAGAGTTTTCTTCCGGCTCCTGAAAATGAATGGGCTGCAGGTGCTGTTTTTTCGGGTAATGATATTGCTGCAGGTATTAACCTCACCACGCCATTAAATACCCATGCTAATTATTTTGGTTTTCTAAGAACAGATAAGAATGGCAATCCTAAATAAAAAACTTTTCCTGTTAATAATATTGATAACCTGTACTTTAGGGTTATCGTCATGCACCAAAAACCAGACATTGTCCAATCCTGAACTGTTCATCAAAACCTATCAGACTGAAGATTCTATTGCCATATCGTTTTATGTCAATCAATTAAATGATGGCGGATTTTTCGTGGTTTCCACAGTTGGGAATTCATCATTATTATTATCACGAACCAATAAATTCGGAAATTTATTATGGCAGAAAACAATTATTAAATCCGGTTATGTCCAGTATTATCAGACATCTACCCCACCCTGGATTTTCAATGGAATTGCAACTGCTGCCGGTAATTACATCGTGCAATCAGGCGGAACCATTACTAGTTTTGACTCATCAGGCAACATAAAAGGGAACCTGTATAATATTGTTATTAATAGTGAGATGGAACCGCAAAATACCAATTTTATTACTTCCTCCTGTGATGGTTTGCTTTCAGGGACAGTTCCTTCATTGAATACCATTTATGAATATAATTCCGGATTTAAACTTAACAAAACTTTTTCATTTCAGGATTCGATGTTAGGGCCCGGGAAAGTGCTTGATTTTTTTGTAAATCCGGTTTATGCAAGTGGATCTTATTATATCCTCGGTGCCAAATATACCAGATCGGCATTTACTACGCTTGATAATTCTAAACTTTTTGCTGCAAAAATTCCTGAAAACGGTGGAAAAGCGATTCAAACTATTATTGACACAAATGATCAGACACATTCTGACCAGGTAGAATGGCAGGCAAACGCGTTGGATTCAAATATGGTTATTCTTGGACAGCGCACAGATGTTACTTCATCAGGCGAATTTGTGTATCCTGTGGTTATAAAATTCGATAAAAACCTGAATATCATTTGGAATAAGGAATACTCCGTAAACAATAGCGCCATTTTCCCTCGTCAGATAAGTACGTGCCGGGATGGTGGATACATTATTGTTGGTTCAATACGCGTAGCCGGATTTGGAGGAAATAATCTTCCTTATGCATTAAAAATAGATAAAGACGGAAATAAAGTATGGGATAAAACCATAACTTCAAATGCAGGTTCGGGCTGGTTTGTATCCGGCACGGAACTTATGGACGGAGGTTATGCACTGGTAGGCGAATCGCAACAATTTGGGAAAGGATCTACTGGCTTTACAGCTTTATTTGTCAGAACTGATTCCAATGGAAATTATTAACAGATAAGAAATTAATAATCAACCATATAATCCGTTTCGCACAATATATTCATAAACTTTTTCAGGGAGGAGATAGCGGCAGTTTTTGCCTGCACGTATTGCTGTACGGATGTAAGTAGCTGAAATTTCAATCAAAGGGACCTCCTTTATCAATTTCATGCCGGGAAACATTGAAATTTCTTTCATAGAATAAAAAGGTCTGGGATAGATGAGTATTTCATATTGATCTACAATTTTTCTGTAATCTTTCCACTGAGGGAGTGTGCCTACAGTATCAGCACCCATTATAAGTACCCATTGATTGGCTGGATACTTTATTTCAAGATGATTGAGGGTATCTATGGTATATGAAGGTTTTGGCAGATAAAATTCTTCGTCGCAGGCTTTAAGACAGGCATTATTTTCTATGGCTAGTTTTACCATGTTTAACCTGTGTTCCTGATCCAAAAGATCTTCCGAATTTTTTAAGGGATTTTGCGGCGAAACCACAAACCATACCTGCTGCAAATCAAGGCCCTGCGCAAAATAGTTGGCAATAATCAGGTGTCCCGTATGAATAGGATTAAAAGAACCAAAAAACAAACCTGTTTTCAAATTTATTTTTAATTTTTATCGTGCAGATACTGGTTCACAAATGCACTTGCGGTATTAACAGCCTGCTCCAGATTGTCATTGTAAACAATCCTGTCAAATGATTCTGCTGCATTCAGTTCTTCTGCCGATTTATGAATCCGCTTTGAAAAACTTTCAGCAGATTCTGTAGCTCTTTGATGCAGCCTGTGCTTCAGGTTTTCAAGCGAAAGGGGATGCACAAAAATCGTTAATGAATCAGGTGCATAACTCTTCTTAATATTTGCAGCACCTACCACATCAATATCTAGAATTGGAATTTTTTTTTCTTGCCAGATGCGCTCAAGTTCACTTTTTAAGGTGCCGTAATATATACCCGGGTACACTTCTTCATATTCCACAAAATCATCATGGCTGATTTTTTCTTTGAAATCGCTTAAACTTAAAAAATGATAATCCTTTGCATGATTCTCCGTGTGGCGCTGCGGACGAGTAGTAGCCGAAATAGAAAAAACCAGTTCCGGGAACATGCTGATCAGCCGGTTTGTTATCGTGGTTTTACCAGATCCGGATGGGCCGCATAATATGACTAATTTATTTAAAGGCATTATAATACATTAAGGCATTGCTCCTTGATCTTTTCAAGTTCTTCTTTCATAAGAACGATGTCTTTCTGTATCAATGCATCATTGGCCTTTGAACCGATTGTGTTTATCTCTCTGCCAATTTCCTGGGATATAAAACCAAGTTTTTTGCCGGGTGCGGCTTCGTTCATGGCCTCAAGAAAATATTTAAGATGTGCGCCCAAACGAACTATTTCTTCTGTAATATCAAGTTTTTCAGCAAAATAGATAAGCTCCTGCTCAAATCTGTTTTCATCTATCCTTCCTTCATCCTGTATCTGCATCAGTTTCTCCCGCAAATCAGATTTGATCTTATCTATTCTGCTGTCTTTATGCTTTACAACTTTCTCCAGGCAATTACTGATACTGTTAATATATGATACCAATTCCTTATGAAGCGCTTCACCTTCTGTTCTCCTGAAAGATTCGAATTTTTCCAATGCTTCATCAAGCGTTTTTTCAATATCTGGCCAATCATCCCGCTCTCCATTATTTTCCGTACTCTGTATCTGAATAATTTCAGGGATTGTGATAAGGCTGGAGAAAAGATTATCAACAGATGCGCCTTCGGAAGCTCCGATAGACTTAAGCTCATTGTAATAACTTAACAATAATTCTTTGTTTATTAAACTTTTAGAAACTCTTGCCCCCGTTGGTTCCAAATCAACGTTTATCGTAACCTTTCCGCGTTGCAGTCGTGTACTGAGTTTTGATCTGAGTGTGATTTCCTTTTCAGAATAATTTTTAGGGACTCTTATACTCAAATCCAATCCCCTGCTGTTTAAAGATTTAATTTCAACACGGATATTGAAGTCAGATAATTCTGATACTGCATTTCCGAATCCCGTCATTGAAACTACCATAAACCTAAAATTTTGATGCAAATATGAGGGTTATCATTGAGAAATATTTATTTAAATCGTTATTCAATAGATTTTGAAGGAATATAATTTTTATGGCCTTTCATCTTTTTTGGGAATCTCAAAAAACAATATCCTTCCACAGTCTTTATGAATATCTTTCCAGTTATCTAATAAAATGTCTAACCCTACCACGCCGCAGGTAGGTATATTATCGTAAGGGAATTCAGTTATATATTCTGCCAGCAATTGCAAACCCGGGTTATGTCCTATAAGCATAACCGAAATATGGTTTGAACTTATCATTCGCAATACATCAAGCAAGTCATCCAACCATGCTTCGTATATATCCTCACTGACTAAGATTTTATTCAATGGATAATTCAAATGTTCAGCCATGAGACGGGCTGTAGCCAATGCTCTTGTAGCCGGACTTGTGATAATGATATCCGGAATAATATTCATCTTTTTGAGTACTTCACCCATAATTGGTGCATCGCTGCGCCCTCTGTAATTAAGTGGGCGTTCAAAATCAGGAAGTTCAGAAAATTCCCTGGTTGATTTTGCATGACGAACAAGGTAAAGTTTTTTCATCAGAATGTCATTTTCCAGCCGCTAAGTTAATTATTTTATCCATTTATTTTGGATGAGAAATTTGTTATGGCTTCATTGAAGATTAAAACACTGCGATAAAAAAAGCCGCCTTTTGAGGGGCGGCTTTTTTATCAAAACTATCAAGGAATTAGTGTTCCATTATTCAATTTTTACTAGTTTCATGTATTTCACATTTTCAGGGGTGGTAAGCCTGATCATATATACGCCCGGCTCCATGAATGCCGGATTCAGGTCTACAGTATATATGTTGTTCATCTCAGCATTTCCGTTAAACAAAGTACTTACTTTTTCACCTTTAAGATTGTAAAGCTCAAGGGTTACGGTATTGCTGGTTGATACAGTAAAATTAATAGTAGTATGCAGGCTGAACGGATTCGGATACGCGCCAAGGGTTATGCCATACAGGTCTGCCTGGTTCTCTGAGATCGGTGCATCTTCGTCGCATGATCCAAGGGTAGCTCCTTTCTTAAGATAGGCGGCCACATCTGAAACTGGCAGGCAATAAGTTGTCCCTTTCAGACATACCAGTACCGATCCGCCATTCTGATTGCAGCGAACATCTATCACCTGCACCTGTACTGTGGCACTTGCCGTACATCCGTTGCCGTCTGTTACGGTTACTGTATAGGTAGTGGTTGTGGATGGCGCTACTGATATGGACTGTGTGCTTGCACCCGTACTCCATTTATAACTATAGTTGCTGCCACTTCCTCCTGAGGCGGATGCACTCAGGCCAGCGGTGTTATATGCTGCAGTATAGCCATAATATACGGTCTGCCCTTTGCCGGCACTGGCACTCAGGGTGGTATTAACTGTTACAATCGCTTTGGCTGTTGCTTTATTGCCACTGGCATCTGTTGCCGTTAAGGTAACTGTATTGGCCCCCAGGTTGGCACATGTAAAGCTGCTGATATCTATCGTTTCATTTACGATCGAGCAATTGTCATAGCTGCCATTATCCACATCTGACACTTTTATCGATGCCTGACCTTTGTTGTTCAGTGTAACCGTCAGGTTATTGGGAACCATTACCGGTTTGGTTGTATCTTTCACGGTAACACTTGCATTAGCCGTTGAACTGTTGCCCGATGGATCGGTGCCGATCAGGGTTACCTGCAAGGTCCCGATATCTGAACAATTGTAATTGATCTGCTTGTTGCCCGGGCCGCAATGTTTGTCATTGCCAAAGCTCAGTGATACCGAACAATTATCATAGCTTCCTCCATCTATCTGGGATGGGGTTACACTTGCGTTGCCATTCTTATCCAGGTAAACCGTAATATTCTTTGTTTTTACGACCGGTGAACTGTTATCAATGACGGTAACAACCGCATTGGCTGATGCGCTGTTGCCTGATGCGTCGGTAACTGTAAGCGTTACATTATTATTCCCTGTATTGGCACAGGTGAAACTTGTTTTGCTCAGGCTTTCGCTTGCTATAGAACAGTTATCGGTACTGCCGTTATCGATCATTGCTGCTGTAACGGATGCATTGCCGCTGCCATCCAGATATACTGTAACATTCTTTGTTTTTACAACCGGGGCCGTTGCATCTTTCACCGTTATAACTGCCGTACCCATTGAACTATTGCCTGCAGGGTCTGTAACGGTAAGTTTTACTGTGGTATTGCCTATATTGGCACATGTAAAGGTCGACTGACTCAGGCTTTCTGATGCTATGGAACAATTATCATAACTGCCACCATCAACCGAAGCTGCCGGTACCACTACACTGCCATTGGCACCAAGGTTCACAGTAATATTCTTCGTTTTCACTACTGGCGCTATATTGTCTATGACTGTTACAACCACACTGGCTGCCGAATAATTATTTGACTTGTCTATAGCATACACCGTTACATTATTGCTGCCGATATTCCTGCATGTGAAATTCATGGTCTTTTCATCTGCATTCGGGTTGGTCCACTCATCACCGTCATGATCAAAGGCCATCACATATCCGCAATTATCTGAACTTCCGTTATCCAGCTGACTGGCTGCGATGCTTGCATTGCCGTTGGCATCCAGGTAAACTGTCGCATTTTTTGCCCTGGCTACCGGTGCTATATTATCTACAACGGTTACTGTTGCATCTGCTGATGATGTATTACCACTTGCATCTGTAATTGTTAAGGTCACTGTGTTTTTGCCAAGATTGCTGCAACTAAAGCTGCTTGCACTTAATTTCTCACTGGCTATTCCACAATTATCTGAACTACCATTATCTATATTCGTTGTTGCTATGGTTGCAGAACCTGATGCGTTAAGGGCAACTGTAATATTTTTGGTCTTAACATCCGGTGCCGTATTGTCTTCCACGGTTACAATGGCCGTAGCTGTAGAAGTGTTGCCTGATGCATCTTTCATCGTAACCGTTACTTTGTTGGTGCCAATATTTGCACAGCTGAATGTGGACTGGCTCATACTAACCGAGTTAATGCCGCAATTATCATAACTGCCATTATCCAGCATCGCTTCTGTTATTGTTGAAGAGTTGCCGCCGTTGTCATCATCGTCATCATCGCCCCACCACCAGTTATCATTATCTGTTCCCAGGTTTACTACGATATTCTTGAGCCTGATCACCGGTTTCATCGTATCAAGTACAGTTACGGTAGCTGTGGCATATCCAAAGTTGTATGATTTATCAATGGCAAACAGGGTTACCTGGTGTGTTCCTATATCGTCACAATCAAAATGTCTGTACAGATCATCTCTGTTCGGTTCTGTCCACTCATCGCCGTCATGGTCAAATGCAAGCAGGAACGCACAATTGTCATAGCTGCCATTATCCATCTGGTTGGCATTTAAGGTAGCTCTGCCCGTGGCATCCAGGTATACCGTTACATTTTTAGCTTTTGCAACAGGCCTGATCGTATCCAGAACATCTATATAACATGTTGCAGCATTTGTATTGCCCCATGCATCAGCTACGGTTAATGTTGCTTTATTCCAGCCCGTATTCGAACAACTGTAGGTGGCCGGACTTACTGTATAGGACACAACGCTGCAGTTATCGGTACTTCCGTTATCAACGGCTTTTCCCGCTACAGTTACATTACCTGTTTTATCAAGATATACGGTAATGTTCTTCGCTCTGGCCACCGGTGGCGTTGGGTCTTTTACCGTTACCACGGCAGTTGCCGTTCCCACATTACCGCTTTCATCGGTCACCGACAGGGTCACTATATTATTGCCCACATTGCTGCAGTCAAAGGTCGTTTTGCTCAAACTGTAGGAGATGATCGAACAGTTATCGGTTGTTCCATTATTTACTGCCGATGCTGTGGTGTAGGCCAGATTGCTGCTGTTAAGGGTAATAAGTACATTCTGCGTTTTAACTACCGGCCGGGTTGTGTCTTTGACAAGTATGGTTGCATACGCATGATTGGTATTACCGCTTTCATCAACAGCTGTAAGTTTTACAGTGTTATTACCCAGGTTGCTGCAATTGAACAGACTGTCATCCAGGCTGATCTTCGCAATATGGCAATTGTCTGATGAACCATGGTTTACCCGGGACGCTGTTATGGAAGTCTTTCCTGTGGCATCAAGATACACCGTCAGATTTTGTACTGCCATCACCGGACGCGTAGTATCATATACTGTAATTGTGCTGTATGCATGATTGGTATTGCCACTTTCATCAACAGCGGTAAGTTTAACAACATTGTTGGAGCCCAGGTTGCTGCAATTGAACAGGCTGTCATCCAGGCTGATCTTCGATATATGGCAATTGTCTGATGATCCATTATTTACCTGGGAAGCTGTTATAGAAGCATTGCCGCTTGCATTAAGATATACGGTCAGGTTCTGCGTTGCCATCACAGGACGGGTGGTATCAAGCACTGTTACTGTGGCATATGCATGATTGGTATTCCCACTTTCATCCACTGCGGTAAGTTTAACTGTATTATTGGAACCAAGGTTGCTGCAATTGAACAGGCTGTCGTCCAGGCTGATCTTCGCTATATGGCAATTGTCAGATGAACCATTGTTGACCTGGGCTGCAGTAATGGATCCATTACCACTCGCATCCAGATATACTTTAAGATTCTGAACTGACACTACCGGTCGGGTGGTATCAAGCACTGTTACTGTGGCGGTTGCCTGGCTTGTATTATTGCTTTGATCCACGGCTGTGAGTGTTATTACATTTTCTGAATTCAGATTGCTGCAGTTGAACACGCTGTCATCAAGGCTGATAGATGCGATATGGCAATTGTCATAACTGCCGTTGTTGATCGATGCGGCTGTTACGGATGCATTGCCGCTCGCATCCAGATATACCGTTGGGCTGTTGGTGATCACTGTTGGATTGATATTATCCAATACTGTTACCGTGGCTGTAGATATAGAACTATTGCCACTCTGATCTACGGCTGTCAGTTTTATGGTATTCGATCCCAGGTTGCTGCAGTTGAATACACTGTCATCAAGGCTGATCGATGCGATATGGCAATTGTCATAACTGCCGTTGTTGATCGATGCGGCTGTTACTGATGCATTGCCGCTCGCATCCAGATATACTGTTGGGCTGTTGGTGATCACTTTTGGATTGATCTGATCCAGTACCGTGATGGTGGCTGTATTGGTTGATGTATTGCCGCTCTGGTCTATTGCCGTCAGGGTTACTGTATTATTGCTGCCCAGGTTCGCACAGCTGAAGGTACTGTCATCCAGGCTGATACTTGCGATATGGCAGTTGTCATAGCTGCCATTGTTCACGCCTGCAGCTGTGATGGAAGCACTGCCGCTCGCATCCAGGTATACCGTTAGGTTTTGTGTTACAACTGTCGGCTTGATCTGATCCAGTACTGTAATGGTGGCTGTATTAGATGATGTATTGCCGCTCTGGTCTATTGCCGTCAGGGTTACTGTATTATTGCTGCCCAGGTTCGCACAGCTGAAGGTACTGTCATCCAGGCTGATGCTTGCTATATGGCAGTTGTCATAGCTGCCGTTGTTCACGCCTGCAGCTGTGATGGAAGCACTGCCGCTCGCATCCAGGTATACCGTCAGGTTTTGTGTAACTACTGTCGGCTTGATCTGATCCAGTACTGTAATGGTAGCTGTATTAGATGATGTATTGCCACTCTGGTCTATTGCCGTCAGGGTTACTGTATTATTGCTGCCCAGGTTCGCACAGCTGAAGGTACTGTCATCCAGGCTGATACTTGCGATATGGCAGTTGTCATAGCTGCCATTGTTCACGCCTGCCGCTGTGATGGAAGCACTGCCTGATGCATCCAGGTATACCGTCAGGTTTTGTGTAACTACGGTCGGCTTGATCTGATCCAGTACCGTGATGGTGGCTGTATTAGATGATGTGTTGCCACTCTGGTCTATTGCCGTCAGGGTTACTGTATTATTGCTGCCCAGGTTCGCACAGCTAAAGGTACTATCATCCAGGCTGATGCTTGCTATATGGCAGTTATCATAGCTGCCATTGTTCACGCCTGCCGCTGTGATGGAAGCACTGCCGCTCGCATCCAGGTATACCGTCAGGTTTTGTGTTACAACTGTCGGCTTGATCTGATCCAGTACCGTGATGGTGGCTGTATTAGATGATGTATTGCCACTCTGGTCTATTGCCGTCAAGGTTACTGTATTATTGCTGCCCAGGTTCGCACAGCTAAAGGTACTATCATCCAGGCTGATGCTTGCTATATGGCAGTTATCATAGCTGCCATTGTTCACGCCTGCCGCTGTGATGGAAGCACTGCCGCTCGCATCCAGGTATACCGTCAGGTTTTGTGTTACAACTGTCGGCTTGATCTGATCCAGTACTGTTACTGTGGCTGTAGACGTAGAACTATTGCCACTCTGATCAACGGCTGTCAGTTTTATGGTATTTGACCCCAGGTTGCTGCAGTTGAATACGCTGTCATCAAGGCTGATCTTCGCGATATGGCAATTGTCATAGCTGCCATTATTGATCGATGCGGCTGTGACAGATGCATTGCCGTTCGCATCCAGATATACTGTTGGACTATTGGTGATCACTGTCGGATTGATATTATCCAATACTGTTACCGTGGCTGTAGATGTAGAACTATTGCCACTCTGATCAACAGCTGTCAGTTTTATGGTATTTGATCCCAGGTTGCTGCAGTTGAATACGCTGTCATCAAGGCTGATCTTCGCGATATGGCAATTGTCATAGCTGCCGTTATTGATCGATGCGGCTGTGACAGATGCAGATCCGCTTGCATTAAGATAAACAGAAAGGTTCTTTACCTTTGTTACAGGTTTTATCGTATCAAGAACCGTAATATTGCTTGTGGCTGTTGAGACATTGCCGCTGTTATCTGTTACAATAAGGGTAGTAGTATTGTTATTGCTCTTGAGAGATGGCGGACCCGCTGTAAGTCGAGACCAGGACATGCCGTTCACGAACTGACCTGCCGATGCTCCTGAAACCAGGTTGGGACAATTACTTCCTGTTCCTTCATCTAATGGTAGATAATCTATCAAACCTGATTCAGTACCGGTTAAGCGGGTATTCATGTTGGCCAGTATCTGCGACGCGGTACGGGTTACATTCCATACTCTGACATCGGATATGGATCCGTTAAACCAGAGGGATGGGACCCTTTCGGCACCAATGTGCAGATCGTGAGTCCCGGTATTGAATGTCGCACTGATGGTTAACGAAGTATCAAATGCCCCATCCACATACATTTTAACAATAGACCCGTCATAGGTCAATGCAACATGGTGCCAGCTGTTATCGCCCACATAGGCTTTACTGTAATATATGTGAGAGCCTACGCTGTTGAAGTCTCCTTCATAAAGCAGATGACCATTTCCATCTGTAGTTAGCTGGAACCAGTTAGAAACATTGGAGGAAAGTGTAAGAATGCCTCCCCATTCAGGTGAACTGCGGTATTTGAACCAGCACTCATATGTGAAATTCTGAGTATGAGACACTTTAGGTACGTCGACATATCCGGTGGTATTGGTCATATCCAACCCGTAAGATGGACTTCCGTTACAACCAAATGAACTTTGACTTAATGTTTCTGACTTTATACCGCAGTTATCTGTAGAACCATTATCAACATCAGATGGCTGAATGGATGCGCTGCCGGATTGATCCAGGTATATTGTAACGTCTTTAGCTTTTGCCGTTGGTGGTATATTGTCGTTCACCGTAATGGTAAATACACATTGAACAGATCCGCAGGTATTTGCAGCGGTAAGTGTAACGGTGGTAACGCCAAGGTTAAAGGTTGAGCCGCTGCCCGTTCCACTTCCTGAGCCGATGGTAGCGCCACTGAAACTATAGGTAAGCGCGGGTGCAGGAAGACCGGTAACCACAGGACTATAACTAACCACTGCATTACATGAAGAAGTGCTGGTACCCTGGGTAATGTTTGAAGGACAGGTGCTGAATGCCGGCGTGGTACAGGTAAGCTGTGCTTGTATTGCAAAGGCGTATGCAGGATTATTGCAATCATTCGTAGCTAAGGTAACGGTAGCAGTATTATAACCAACAAGAATGGAATTGGCATAGTTAAAAGTAACTGTAAAGGTTGTTGAACCATTGGCAGATACCGTTGCAGGGAATGAAATACCACTTACTGAGAAGTTTGAAGCATTGGTACCGCTTATTCCGATGGATGAAACCGTCAGATCCGCATTTCCTGTATTTGATATCGTATAGGTTTCTGAAATTGTTGCACCGGTCGTTGATCCGAAATCAGTTGCATTGGAACTGGATGGCGTTGATTGTCCATTGGCAATGCTGTTGCTGTTGCCTGATAAAGAAGCCGATGGATTATAGAATGTACCACAAGTGCCTGAAACTGCTCCTGCAATCCAGTTTGAAGTTGCGCCTGTTAATGCAAAATTATGCAGCGTTCCATTGTTTCCATTGCCGCTGGCATCAATTGCTGTGGTGTAAGAGCTATTATTTCCATTAATAAAACCGGAATTCAGTTTATAATAAAGTGCCAGCCCTGCCTGGGATCCTGAATATTCGCAGCTCATTGATGACTGAATTTCTCCCTGACAAAGTGCACGGTTCCATATCCTAACTTCATCAATTCCGCCATCGGCATAATGCGTATTGTATGTTTTTCCAATTGCCAGGGTTGATAAATTGTAAACATTGTTTGTGCCTGGTTTGTCTGATCCTTCCAGAATACCGTCGCAATATATCTTCCGGTAAGTTCCATCATACGTTGCTGCTACGTGGTGCCAGTTTCCGTCAATAAGGTTAATAGATCCTGTAGAAACAATCAGATCGTCATTCCACCAGTAGTTGTCAAGAGAATTGGCACTGTAAACATTAAAGGCATTGCAGCTGTTATTGCTCCCATATTGTCCCCAGCCAGCGATACCAAACTGATTTCCCCATGAATTGGTAGCGGCAGTTGGCTTGATCCACGCTTCAATAGTGTATGGACTGTTTCCAACAGGAATATTTTGAGCGTTTGATACAGTAATTACATCATCAACACCATCGAAATTCAATCCGCCGGCAGGAGCCAATCCGGTACCGCTTAAGGCAAAAGTGAAAGGATTCGATGCACAGGAATTATTAATAATACTGATAGTTGCATTTTCTGCTGAAGAACTTACAGGTTTGAACTGTACTGTAAACGTTGTAGAACCATTTACTGACACCGAAGATGCAGGAGAAGAAGTTATAGTAAAGTCAGAGGCATTGGTTCCGCTGAAGCTTATCGCACCAATGGTTAATGTATTTGTTCCCGAATTCTTTATTGTGTAAGTCTGTACTACCGGTACTCCCTGACCCGTATTGCCAAAATCAGTACCATTGGTTGCTGTAGTAGTTCCGCTTCCGTTAGTGATTCCATTGCCATTTCCGGTCATTGCAATAGCAGGACTATTTACGGTTACGGTTGCTGTACCTGTGCCAATATTTCCGGCTGCATCTTTTACAGAAAGTGTTACCGTATTGGCGCCTGCATTGCTGCAGTTAAATGAGGTCTGACTCAGGCTTTCACTTATAATGGTGCAATTATCTTTTGACCCATTGTCAACCTGTGCGGTCGTTATTGAGGCCGAATTGTTGGCATCAACATTTACGGATATATTTTTGGTAATAACTTTTGGTTTAATAGTATCCAGAACCGTTATGGTGCTGGTAGCCGTAGAAGCATTGCCTGCTGCATCTTTTACGGTTAAGGTTACATTTGAAGTGCTGTTGCCATCAAATACTGTAGAACCGGTTGTCCAGCTTGTAGATGACAGGTTTACAAATGTTCCGTTTGAAGTTCCTGAAACCAGGTTGTGAACAGTAGTATTACCAAAACCTTCATTCATGGGAAGATACTGCAAAAGGCCGCTTTCATTACCCACGAGCCTTTGATTCATATTTCCCTGTATCTGAGATTGCGAAAGCGTGGTTCCCCATACACGAACTTCCTGAACAGCTATCGGTAAGAAGTAATTCAAGTTTCTTTCAGCACCTATGTAAAGGATGTGATTACCATAATTAATAGAACTATTCGATACCGAACTTGTAGCATCTACACTACCGTCTACATATATTTTCGCAGTACTTCCATCATAGGTCAATGCCACATGGTGCCAGGTTCCATCAATCACTTTATGAGTACCGTCAAAACTAATACCATTGGTAAGTCCTAAAGATTCTACCCGCAAATAACCACTTCCGTTTGTAGTAAACTGCACAAATGGTGTTGTGGCATAATTGGAGTTATTGGTACTCAAGGTCATGATTCCCTGCCATGCAGACGTGTTGGAACTGCCTTTTATCCATGCTTCATAGGTGAAGTTCTGCGTATGAGTTACATTCGGCACACTCACATATCCATTTGAACTGCTTGCCGTATTTACTGCATTTGAAGAACAGCCAAAGGCTGTCTGGCTTATAGTTTCTGAAGCAATAGAACAATTGTCACTGGATCCATTATCAACATCTGATGCCTGAATGGATGCAGCGCCCGAACTATTGAGATATACTGTGATATTTTTTGCCAGCGCCGTTGGTGCTACATTGTCTGTAACGCTTATATTGAACGAACAGGTTGTAGATCCGCATGTATTGGTTGCCGTAATCGTGACGGTTGTGGTGCCGGTGTTAAAGGCAGAACCGCTTCCAGTACCTGAACCTGAACCGGTTGTTGCACCTGTGAAAGCATACGATATTGTGGGTGTTGGTGTCCCGGAAGCAGTGGATGTATAATTTACATTGGCTGTACAAGAACCAGAACTTGTATTTGCTGCTATATTTGAAGGGCAGGTGCTAAACGTAGGAGACGTACATGTACCTGTTCCGCTTAAAGCAAAAACATAAGGATTGTCATAACAATCGTTATTTACAATAGTAATTACTGCATTTTCTGTAGAAGTAGTAGATGGTTTGAATTTAACCGTAAATGTTGTTGAGCCATTTGCCGAAACGGATGATGATGGAGATGAACTCAATGCAAAATCAGATGCATTGGTCCCGCTAAAACTGATGGATCCAATATTTAGCGTTGTATTGCCGGTATTAGAGATGGTGTAAGTTTCAGTAACACTTGTACCTACGGTTGTACTTCCAAAGTTTGTAAGATTAGAGGTTGAAGTTGTGGTTGCATTATTGAAAATATTGTTGCTGTTCCCTGTAATCGATGCATTTGCAATTGGATAGGTAGTGCAGGTACCCGAAACCTGACCCGCGATAAAGTTTGAACTTGAACCCGTTAGCTGGCCTGAATATCCATTTAATGTACCGGTATTGCTGTTTCCGCTGGCATCGGTGAGTGTGGAAATGCTGCTGTTGTTTCCATTTACATAACCCTGGTTGAACTGGTAGTAAGCAGCCAGATTATTTTGTGCGCCACTCAACTGGCAACTCATCGTGCTTTGAATCTCAGCCTGGCAAAGCGCCCTGCTCCAGATGCGAACTTCATCCATAGATCCCTGTGCAAAATAAGTATTGGCATAAGTGTCTTTCATCAGGTCTACTCCGGTGGTATTTGAAGTAAAGGCTGTACCATTCAATTTTGCTGCAGATTTTTCTATGCCATTAATATATACTTTTATAGAGTCGCCGATTTTTGCCGTTATTGCTA
>Ga0364860_10380_pt2 | contig 25255 bp, 19 predicted proteins | sample ExccelAu500001D4_FD_206916 | JGI IMG/M metagenome (GOLD analysis project Ga0364860, IMG submission 206916) | Enriched cells from Trout Bog Lake Hypolimnion, Wisconsin, USA - BchlTB.Aug20.5000.01 .D4 | ecosystem: Environmental > Aquatic > Freshwater > Lake > Hypolimnion/Profundal zone | place: USA... | reverse complement strand
GATACCAAAACCAAAAAATTGTTTGCAGGCTGCAATAAACTGATGGTGATAATGAATGCCGAAAATGGCAAGGTAGTTAAAGAACTGCCTATTGGTGATGGTTGTGATGGTGTGGCTTTTGACCAGGAAACCAGGACTGCTTTCAGCTCGAACGGTGATGGCACGCTGACTGTGGTAAAAGAAGGGAAATTAATCGAAAGTCCGGGATTTGACTTTACTGTAGTGGAAAATGCCCCCACCAAGAGGGGCGCACGTACAATTGCCCTTGATGAAAAGACACATAAAATATATCTGCCAACAGCAGATTTGGGAGCAACAGCTGAAGGGCAGAAAAGACCATCTATGGTTCCGGGAACTTTTCAGATATTGGAAGTGGGTAAATAATAATTAAATTTACTCAATGAAGATCCTTATAGTAGAGGATGAGCCAGCGCTGAATAAAAGTATTGTTGAGTATCTCACCTCGCAGCAATACCTGTGTGAGCAGGCAAGTAATTACCGAGATGCACAGGATAAAATAGAGAGTTATGACTATGACTGCATAGTACTGGATATTATGTTGCCGGGCGGTAACGGATTGCAACTATTGCAGTCACTTAAGAAATCCGGTAAAACTGATGGAGTAATTATTATCTCTGCCAAAAATGAGCTCGACGATAAAATAAAGGGTTTAAGCCTGGGCGCTGACGACTATCTCACCAAGCCATTCCACTTATCCGAATTAAGTGTGCGGATAGCCGCTATTATCAGGCGTAAAAATGGGATGGGCAATAATCTGATCTCCTTTGAAGAAATTGTTGTTGATGTGCAGGCACATACCGTATCTGTAAATAATCAACCTGTTATCCTCACCCGAAAAGAATTTGAACTGCTGCTTTATTTGGTGATTAATAAAAACAGGGTACTATCGAAAAACACGATTGCCGGGCATATGTGGGGTGATGACATGGACATGGCTGATAGTTATGACTTCATTTATGCCCATATCAAGAACCTGCGAAAGAAATTACTCGCTGCCGGTGCGGGCGATTATATACAAAGTGTATATGGAATGGGCTATAAATTTGCACTGCGTTGAAACTGCTCGATAAATACAGCAGGCTGAATATCACAGCCACAATACTTACCTTCATAATAGGTAGCTGCACTTTTTATTTCCTGCTGAACTACATATTGATCAGAGAACTGGATGAACGGCTGCAGGCCGAGCAACAGGAAATACTGGCCTATGTAAACACACATAAATCCCTGCCCGATATTGTAAGGACCAAAGATCAATTTACGATCTATGAACAGGCCGTTGCAAAGGTCAATACTGAGTTCACTACCGTTAAACTAAAACAGAATAATGAACAGGAGGATTACAGGGAAATTAAATTTTCGCTGCTTGCAAGGGATAAATATTACCAGGTAACAGTTGGCACTCCACTAGATGAGACCGAAGCCTTATTACAGGTAATAATCGGTGTTACTATTGCAATGATCGGCATTATATTACTCATCGGGTTTCTCATCAACCGTATAGTGATTAGGAGGCTTTGGAAACCTTTTTATTCCACAATTGAAAGTGTAAAGAATTACCACCTCTCTGAGCAGCAAACACTGAAACTGGAGCGTACTGATATCGATGAATTTTCATTGCTGAACCAGAGTATCAATGAAATGGTAGACAGGATACAGCAGGATTATGGTTCGCTCAAAAACTTTACCGGACAGGCTGCCCATGAAATGCAGACACCCCTGGCCATTATCCGCACAAAACTGGATACACTGATGCAGAATGAAGCCGTACTGGAGAAAAACGCACAGCTTATTACCGATATTGAAAAGGCGGTACATCGCCTGTCCCGCTTACACCAATCACTATTATTACTTACAAAAGTTGAAAACAAGCAGTTTTTGCTCAATGAAAAAATAAACCTCGATAAAATTGTAACCGATAAATATGAAGAATTCGGAGAAATGGCATCGGCACTGAATCTTAGTATAAAGCTCCATATAGAGCCAGTGGCACAGCTGTTTCATCAGCAACTGGCAGAAATAATCATCAGCAATCTTTTAAATAATGCGATCAGGTATAACCGCCCGAATGGAGAAATTGAGATAACCCTGAATGATACTCTGTTGACAGTTTCCAATACTTCAGATAAGGGAAAGCTGGACAGCACAAAATTATTCAAACGGTTTTACCGGGATGCTGATTCATCAGATGGCACAGGGTTGGGGTTATCAATTGTGAAACAAATCTGCGACATGGCAGGGTATAGCATCACTTACAGCTTTTATGAAATGAGGCATGAGTTCAAATTAAATTTCAATCAGTCATAATTCTGTTTTTCTTCAGAATTGAGTTATTTCTTTGTATCAATGAATTTTCAAGTCACCCGGTTTATACTAGCATCCTTCGGTAAAATAACAGTTTTGATACTGCTGTTGCACTATAGTTATGACTTATCGGGCCAGACAAAAAATCTGGACTATTACCTTGGTAAAGGGCTTACCAATAGCCCGGTGCTGAAGGATTACCAGAACCAGGTAAAATCAAATGTTATAGACAGTGAGCGGCTCAGCGCTACTTTCAGGCCACAGGTAACAGGTATCAGCAACAACGCTTATTCGCCGGTAGTCAATGGCTGGGGTTATGACCAGGCAATAACCAATGGGGCAACCTTTACCGAGATGATAAATGTAAGCCAGACATTTGTGGGTAAGAAAAACCAGAATACCCAATACAAAGGAATTAACTTTCTGAGCGATTCGGTGAGGAATGCCCAAAAGCTAACTGAGCAGGACCTGAAAAGAAATATCACCTCACAATACATTACAGCATATGGCGACCTGCAGCAGCTCAATTTTTATACCGAGGTAAACCAGATGCTGAAAAATCAGGGAACGATACTTAAAAGACTGACGGAAAATAACATCTACAGGCAGACAGACTATCTTACTTTTCTGGTAACCATGAAGCAACAGGAATTACTGATGAAACAAGTGCAGATTCAGTACCGGAATGATTTTTCGATGCTCAATTACCTGTGTGGCATTTTCGATACCAATGCCGGAATTCTGGAAGAACCGGCCATTTCCTTGCAGCAATTGCCCGATACTTCGGCCTCGGCTTTTTTCTACCAGTATAAAACGAACCACCAGAAGCTCGAAAATGAGCGTAGCATTGTTGATTACAGTTACAAGCCCAAGCTCAGCGCTTTTGCCAATGGAGGCTACAGTTCTACCCTACTCTACCAGGCTTATAAAAACTTTGGATTAGGAGTAGGTATTAACCTGAATGTGCCTATCTATGACGGACATCAGCGGCAGATGCTGCACCAAAAAATAATGCTGAATGAAAACAGCAATGAGAATTATAAAGACTTTTTCGGCAGGCAATACAGCCAGCAGATAGCCATGCTACGACAACAACTGGCGGGTACGGAATCGCTCATAAATGACATCAATGAACAGATAAAATACTCAGATGCACTGATTAAAGTAAATGGCAAACTGCTGGAGAAAGGCGATGCAAAGATTCCGGATTTTGTGATTGCGATCAATAATTATCTTACTGCAAAAAACCTGCTCACACAGAACAACATTAGCCGCATGCAGATCATCAACCAATTAAACTACTGGAACCGATAAACAGAAGCTCATGGTAAACTTATTCAAGAATACAATTTTTTTCCTCCTCCTGATTGCTATGGGTTTGCCTTCCTGCAAAGGGCCTGAGAAAAAAGAGACAAATGATGAGAAAATTGAAACAGGTACACCAGTAACGGTAACCAGAATTAGCGCTGATGCACTTACCGAATATACCGACCTGAGTGCCACAGCCGTCTTTCTGCAAAAGAACTATGTGAAGGCGAATGTGAACGGATACATTCAGTCGGTAAATGCAGCACCGGGTAAATTTGTATCGGGCGGGCAAACGTTGTTTGTTATCAAAACCAAAGAAGCCCAGAGCCTTGATAATACAGTTAATAAACTGGATCCATCTTTTAAGTTCTCAGGAGTAAATAACATTAAGGCAAGTGCTACCGGCTACATCACCCAGCTCAATCACCAGGCAGGAGATTATGTTCAGGACGGCGAGCAGCTTGCTATTATCAGCAATCAGAACAGCTTTGCATTTATATTGAATCTGCCATACGAACTGAAACAATACCTGAATACAAATGGCACTGTAGACTTGACCCTTCCCGATGGCACAAAACTGAAAGGCAGAGTTACAGAATCAATGCCGAGTGTAGACGCTGCAACACAGACACTGAACGTAGTGATTAAAGTGCCGGAAGCTGATAAGCTACCTGAGAACCTGATTGCCAAAGTGCGTATAGTAAAGACCAATAAGGCATCGGCACTCTCTTTGCCCAAAGCAGCAATACTCACCAATGACGTACAAAGTGAATTCTGGGTAATGAAGATGCTCGATTCAGTTACAGCGGTTAAAGTATCCATAAAAAAAGGCATAGAGACAAATGAACGGGTGGAAATTCTGGAGCCGGTATTTACAGCTGATGATAAAATACTGATTACCGGAAATTATGGATTGCCGGATACCGCTAAGGTGAGAATTGTAACAAATTAGAGGATGAAACGGACAAAAAAACAGACCATTGAATCATTGGTTGCAGAGATACTGCAAACAACACTGTTTTTTCAAAATCAGGCGCAAAAACAAGTCAATATTGCGCTAACCCTGAGGAACTGGGCCATCGGCCACTATCTTTTTGAGTATGAACAGAATGGCAGCGACAGGGCCGAATATGGTGAACAGCTTTATAAGAATATATCCGGAAGACTTGGCCATTCAGGATTAAGAGGATTATCGTTTACCACTCTCCATCTTTGCAAGCAATTTTACCTGGCATATCCTCAAATTGTTCAGACAGTGTCTGAACAATACGTGTTAAATAAATTTATAATATCTAATTCGGATTCCGATAAAAATCTGCCGCGCAAAAAGTATTTGTATCAAAATACTGGTGAACTTACCGAGTGAAACTCAACTGATAAACATCATAAAAGCAGAACAAAAGAAACTGAATAAAGGATAACCAATAACATTACTGTTGTCAAAAAAAATCAGATTTCAGAAAGCAAATGAAGAACTTTTTCGTTTCCTACAAGCAGCCACTGACCGTTGTTCTCGTAATGATCATTATGGGGGGCATGTTTGCATACAGCAGGCTGCAGACGGCTTTGTTTCCGGAGATCACTTTTCCCAAAATAAAGATCATTGCAGATGCGGGTTTGCAGCCGGTGAATAAAATGATGGTAACAGTTACCAAGCCTTTGGAAAACGCCATCAAGCAGGTACCTGATCTCAAAACCATCCGCAGCACTACCAGCCGGGGGAGTTGTGAGATATCTGCATTCATGAACTGGGACGGCAATATAGACCTGGATAAACAGAGGATAGAATCTAAAATTGCCGAAATAAGAAATTCGCTCCCGCCAGATGTAAATATCACTGTGGAGAAAATGAATCCATCTATATTACCTGTGATGGGGTATACTCTGGAGAGTAGTACAAAATCGCCTATAGAACTGAAGCAACTTGCAAATTATACCATAAAACCATTTCTGTCGCAGGTAGAGGGTATTGCTGAGATCAGGATTATAGGCGGCAAACAAAAAGAATACTGGGTAACCCTCGACCGGCAAAAGATGACAGCCATTTGTATATCACCAGATACAATAAGTTCAGCGCTTGCCAATACCAATTTTATAAAAACAAATGGCTACCTGTCCGATTACCGGTATCTGTACCTCTCGGTTACCGATGCTCAGGTACATACCACTGAAGATATAGGAAACACCATAGTACGCAATGATGGCAAGCGGATCATCTACCTTAAGGACTTTGCCACGGTGCAGGTTCATGATGCCAATGAATACGTAAAAATCAACGCAAATGGCAGGGAAGGCATTCTTGTTGCGGTTATCAAACAACCCAATTCCAACCTGGTTGATGTGTCTGAACTGATAGAAAAGAAAGTCGCAGAACTGAAACAGATATTGCCCGGGGATGTAACGATAAAGCCATATTACGTTCAGGCCGATTTTGTAAAAGATTCGGTGAAAAGCGTTACAGATAGTTTATGGATAGGGCTGGCACTGGCAATAATAGTTGCCATGATCTTTCTTCGTTCATTGAAAGCCAGCGCTACTATTTTAATAACTATTCCTGTTACCCTTTGCCTCACACTTATTGTATTGCATACTGTTGGTTACACTTTCAATATCATGACTCTGGGCGCCATTGCAGCTGCAATCGGCCTGATAATTGACGATGCGATTGTGGTAGTGGAACAGATACACCGCACCCATGAAGAGCACCCGGAAGAACCGACTGCAACCTTGATTCCCAAAGCCATCAGGTACCTGTTTCCTGCTATGGTTGGATCATCGATAAGCACTATAGTTATCTTCCTTCCGTTTGTACTGATGAGTGGTGTTGCCGGCGCGTATTTCAAGGTAATGACCAATACCATGATCATTACGCTTATCTGTTCCTTTTTTGTTACCTGGATCGGCCTGCCTGTTGTTTACCTCGTCCTCTCCCGTAACCGGAAGAAGCCACTGAAAGCTGAGAAAAGCCATGATGTAAAACGTCAGCGTTGGGTTTCGTTTTTTATCCGCAAGCCAGTTCTCAGTCTGATTATTGTTGGTTCGCTTATCTTTTCGATAGTTTATGTATTGCCCCGGCTGGAAACTGGTTTCCTTCCCGAAATGGATGAAGGTAGTATTGTGTTGGATTACAGTTCGCCACCCGGTACATCACTGGAGGAAACAGACAGAATATTGCGACAGGTGGAAAAACTGATTGTTGCCACACCCGAAGTAGAAGCTTATTCGCGGAGAACAGGCACACAGATGGGGTTCTTTATCACTGAGCCCAACAGGGGTGATTACCTGATACAGCTAAAAAAGAGCCGGGATAAAAAAACAGAAGAAGTAATCAGCGATCTCAGAAAAAAAATCGAATCTACCCAACCTGCTTTGCGCATCGATTTCGGGCAGGTAATAGGGGATATGCTGGGTGATCTGATGACTTCTGTGCAACCTATAGAGGTAAAGATTTTCGGAGATAACCAGCAGAAATTGGAGCAGATTTCAGGGCAGGTAGCAGATATTGTTTCAGGAATTAAAGGTACTGCAGATGTTTTTAATGGAATTGTAATTGCAGGGCCTTCTGTTCGGGTTATTCCAGATTTCGCCCGCCTCACCCAGTTTGGTATTTCACCGGCAGGGTTGCAATACCAGTTGCAGAACTCGCTGGAAGGGAACGTAATTGGTACCTTACTGGAGAAGGAACAGCTATCCAATATCAGGATGGTTTATCCAGGAAGCCGACAGGTGAGCGCTGCCAACCTGCATCAATTGCAGGTATTTTTACCAAATGGCAAACTGACACCTATTAACAGCCTGGCAACTGTTGTGATAGATTCGGGTGATGCCGAAATACAAAGAGAAAATATACAGTCGATGGGTGTAGTAACCGGCCGGCTGGAGAAACGGGATCTGGGCAGTGTTATTGCAGATTTACAAAAGGAAATCGGTTCAAAAATAGCCCTGCCACAAGGCTATCATATAGAGTATGGGGGCTCGTTTGCCGACCAGCAAAAATCGTTCCGCGAACTGCTCATGATCCTTATTTCTTCCAGTCTGCTGGTATTTGGTGTCGTACTCTTTTTATTCCGCGATTTCCGTATAGCATTATTGATTGTGCTGTTGGCTGTATTAGGTATTTCCGGCAGTTACCTTGCTTTGTATCTTACACATACTCCTCTGAATGTAGGCAGTTATACCGGCCTTATAATGATTGTGGGTATAATAGGCGAGAATGCCATTTTCACTTTCCTTCAGTTCCGCGATTCTATTCTGGAAAAAGGTGTAGATGAAGCCATAATTTATTCCATCTCTACCCGCCTGCGCCCTAAATTAATGACTGCGCTGGGCGCTATCATTGCCCTAATGCCACTTGCATTGGGTATCGGCACCGGGGCGCAGTTGCACCAGCCACTTGCAATATCTGTAATTGGGGGGTTTATAATTGCATTGCCTCTGCTGCTGGTTGTGCTACCTTCAATGCTGAGGCTTTTATACAGAAATTCAAGGGCCTGACTGGCCTTCTTCAATTCTTAAAAATAATTGCATATTTTTCTTTCCTTATTTATTATTAATGTATCTTCATGCACAATACTTCCTAAATCTGTTGTTATGATCAAAAAAAATCCTCGTGTGCTTAAGAATTTAATTTCCTATTCTTTCATCACTAAAACATCGGTTGTTACTATTTTGATGGTGGTTTTAGCTATAAATGGTTTTGCAACAGCATGGACTACAAGTATAGCCGGAAATATCAATACTCTGAGTAACTGGACAAATGGATCAACTTCACCAACGACATTTTTAACCCCGGGAGACACCTGGACCGTGACTCTGAATATGACGGTCCCGGCTGGAATAGTTTGGGCTCTTGGAGCGCCGGCATCTGCACCCGATACATTATTTATATCGACTGGAGGAACGGTGGGGTCCACAGGCGCGGGAAGCGTCGTGGTGCTTAACATTCATGGCAGTGTTATTGTAAACGGCGGGAATTTTGTTGTGGGCGGAGCCAGTACAACTCAGACTGCCAATATAGACAATGGTTTTCTTTTGTCATCTGGTACCATCAACTCAAACGGTGCAAGTTCTGTATTTAATATAACCACATCCGGATTGGATTCCATAAGTGGTGGATCTTTTGAATCTACCGGGGCTGGTACCACTGTTCGGTTGAAAAATACCGGCAATTTCAGTATATCCGGAGGCTCTGTAAATGCGTCCAGTACCGTTATAATGACCATAAACGGAAATTTCCTGCAGACAGGCGGTACTTTCGGTGGTGGTGGTACTTTGAAGGATACCATAAACGGCAATTCGTTAATTACAGCTGGCACCTGCGGTGGCGGTGGCGGTATTACCATGAATACCTTCGGCAATTCAACCATAACAGGTGGCACATTCACATCGAACGGTGCAGGAGGCACATTTGCCATGAATACCTTTGGTAATTTTGTAATTACCGGTGGATCCTTTATATCGGCGGGTGCCGGCAGTGCGGTTGTCAATAACATCTACGGCAACTGCAGTTATAGTGGTCCATGCGCCATGACCAGTACCGGCGCAGGTACTACGAGTACTGTACATCTGGCGTTAGCTGCTTCTCTCGGTACTATGCTGGCAGACAATACCAGCACCGGATCATGGTCAGGTACTAATATTTATGTAGATGCAGGTTGTACTGCTAAACTGGATGGCAATTTCAGTACTTCTGCCGGTAGCGGAACCTTTGGAGTAATCGTGAACGGAACACTGATTTGCCCAGCGGCTTACCTGGTCAATGGCACAGGCATCTTCACAGTCAGCAATGCTGCAACTCTTGAAGTCGCAAATTCTGCCGGTATCAATGGTGCTATAACAACTACAGGAGTGAAAACTTTCAGTACAAGCGCAAATTATGTATTTAATGGCACTGTAGCTCAGGTCACCGGTTCCTATCTTCCGGCAGCACTCGTATCGCCCGATACTATTACCATAAACAACAGTACAGGTGTTACACTATCTCAGACAACTTCTACAACAGGCTTACTTCTGTTTACCAGCGGCATATTGAATACGGGTGCTTTTACAATGTCTGTTCCCGGGGCTGCAACTGATGTTGTTGGTGCAGGAGCCACAAGTTATGTCAATGGCACTCTGATCAAAAGCATTACAGGCCTCACTACGGTTAATTATGAAGTTGGAGACCTGGATTATGCGCCAATGCAACTTACATTAAGCACAGCAGGTACAGCAGGTAGCCTTGGTCTTAAAGCAACCAATGGTTTGCACCCGAGTGTTGCCACTTCCGGCCTCTCTACCTCAAATATGGCTAATCATTACTGGACTATTACCAATACCGGAGCTGCCGGACCTGCTACGGTGATACCTAAAGCCACTTATAACCTTACTGATATAATAGGTGGCACAAACACATCATTTGTAACCCAGGAATACAATGGCACAGCATGGTTAGGCACTTCATTAGCCACTATAAATACAGCAACACCTTATACTTCAGCAACAGGTACCGGCATTATACTTGGCTCATTGGCCGGAGCATATATTTTTGGAAATCTTTCCTGCGGAACACTGCCAATTACCGGTACCGGAACTTTGTGTTCCGGATCAACTACTCCATTGCATGATGCGACTACCGGCGGAACCTGGACGAGCGGCACCACTACTATTGCAACAGTTTCAGCTACCGGCGTGGTTACCGGTGTTTCATCCGGCACTTCCATTATCACTTATACAGTGGGTACATGTTCCGTTACTACCATTGTAACGGTTAACACAGCACCTTCTGCAGGCACCATCACAGGCTCTGCCAATGTATGCGTTGGTTATACCGATGCAATGACAGATGCGGCGCCAGGTGGTGTATGGACCAGCAGTGCGCCAGCTACCGGTTCGGTATCAGCTACCGGTGTTGTAACCGGCATTGCGGCCGGTACCACCAAAATCAGCTACACAATAACCAATGCCTGCGGAACTGCAACAGCTACGATGAATGTTACTGTTCATTCAATAGCCAATTGCGCCCTGGGTAATGGAAATGTTTCCATGCAAGCTTCCACTCCGGAGCTGGCAGTTTTCCCGAATCCCAATTCAGGAAGATTTACAGTTAATTTCTCTTCTGGTGAGGAGGAAACGGTACTGATTGTTATAACCAATATTCTTGGTCAAAAGGTCTCAGAATTCCAGACAGTTTCTAATAAACTTACTGAAATATCTTTGAAGACTCCGCCTGGTCTATATCTGCTCACTGCTACTGGTTTAAACAACAGTTTTAATGCCAGGGTGCTGATACAGTAGATATAAACAATCAACAACTTTGCGTTTGTTTATTATTAGAATAAGGATTGGATGCATCAACCGTTTTTATTCCTGTCATGTATGATACACGATGGTCTTTCTTTCCTAACTACAGTGCATGGTTAATTATATTAACGTATATCCGCTGAAGACTTTCCCGATTTAGATAATAAAAGTATTTTTGAACCAGTATGACTTTTATCTCTCTCCAGTTCCTGGTCTTCTTTATGGTGGTAACACTATGGTTTTTCAGGCTAAAAAACCAGAAAGGACGCATATGGTTGCTGCTTATAGCCAGTTGCTATTTTTATATGTCCTTTATACCCGAGTATATTCTGATTCTCGGGGGAACGATAATTGTTGATTATTTCGCTGGTATACAGATTGAAAAAAGTGAAGGAAGCAACCGGAAATTCTGGCTGGTACTCAGCATTATTGCCAATATTGGCACGCTGGCTGTGTTCAAATACTACAACTTTTTTATTGACAATATTCATACAGGTTTTCTGTTTTTCGGAAAACCACTTCAGCTGCCTTTGCTTAAAATGGCATTGCCCATAGGGCTATCATTTCACACCTTCCAGGCGCTGAGCTATACTATTGAAGTATATCGCAGAAAACAACCTGCCGAAAGGAATTTTGTTGTTTATGCCCTGTATGTAATGTTCTATCCTCAATTGGTGGCCGGCCCTATTGAGCGGCCGCAGAATGTAATACCACAGCTGAAGGAGTTCAGGCCCTATAACTGGGATAATGTAAAAGAAGGGCTGGCTCGTATGTGTTGGGGTTTTTTCAAGAAAGTAGTCATTGCCGACAGGCTGGCAATGGTCGTGGAGCGTACCTTTGGGCATACCGCCGAGACTTCATCTGCTGCGCTGTTTATCGGTGCAGTATTTTATTCATTCCAGATATACTGTGATTTTTCAGGCTACTCAGATATTGCTTTGGGCGCTGCAAAAGTGATGAACATCCGTTTAATGGAAAATTTCAAACAACCTTATTTATCCGGCAATCTCAGCGAATTCTGGACCCGGTGGCATATTTCACTCTCTACCTGGTTTCGCGACTATTTATATATCCCTCTAGGCGGAAACAGAAAGGGAGAATGGAGAAGACGCATGAATATAATGGTAGTATTCCTGCTCAGCGGGTTGTGGCATGGCGCCAACTGGACCTTTATTATCTGGGGGTTGCTTCATGGTTTATTTGTTTTGATATTGGTTTGGAAAATCAATTCGGGTGGCTCCGCTGTACGCAAATTGTTGGGTATTTTGTTCAATTTCATTGTGGTTACCTTTCTGTGGATATTTTTCCGTGCAGAAAATCTTCACGCCGCCTGGGTATACATTAAATCTATTTGTTCATTCAGAGGCGGTTCAAATTATATAACACTGAACCCGGTTGAGTTTATATTTTCCATTCTCATTATTTTTATAATGTTGTTCCGTGAAAAATACCTGCCCAGGCATACTATCAGTAGCAACAGTCGCTTTTGGGTTTACCTGTTCAGCATGGTCATTATCTGTTATTTCTTTGGCGTGTTTAAAGAAAATCAATTTATTTACTTCCAGTTCTAGACTATGATAAAAAGATTTCTGAGTTGTTTTTTTATTGTATTCGGTGTAGCACTGCTTTATAGTTCAACATCCAGGAAATTGATGTCTTTTTTCAAAGTTGCAAAAGATAATAATAATTGGTGGGGGGAATTTCAGTTGACTAAAGGCGACCTTCTGGAATTATCGCATCTGGATTTCGTCAGTAAATTGAATACCCAACCTCAAAATAATTTAAAAGAGTTTACACATTCCCTCATTCGGCCAAAATACAATTTATATTTATTGGGAGACAGTTACATCTGGGGTTTGAACAAATCAAACTTTGATGCACTAACAGATTTTCACTCAATAGATTTTTATGGCATAAATTCATTTCATTTAGACACTGCAAATAAGAATGCACTTATTATAGAGATATCTGAACGATTTATCAGGGAAACTATGGATCATAATCAGGTAATAGCATGTTTTTATGATTCCTTAAAAGGGAAAGACAGCGAAAATGGCAGTAATAATACAAGGAGTGCGCCAAGCAAAGACCATACTATACTGGATTATTTTTCTTCAATTACTTTGTTTAATAAATACATTAACCAGAATCTCGAGTTCAATCTCTTTACCTATAATTTTATGTTGCCGCTATTTGAAACTAAAGCGGCAATCAATTATTATTTATTTGGCAGGGCATCGGGGGATGCAATCATCTCAGATGACGGGAATTTTCTATTTTTAAAGGAAACAGCTGTTGATTACGGACCTAAAAGTTCGTTTTCAAAGATAACCGGAAAGGAAATATCCAACATAATTCACCATTTGAATGCAATGAATAATTATTATAAAAGTAGCGGATTCAGCAAGGTATACCTGTCTGTTATTCCAAACCCCATAACTATTATGCAACCTGAGGGCTATAATAATCTGATACCATTGATTCAAAATGACCCGCACCTTAGCATGTCAGTTATTGATATTTATTCAATATTCAAAAATAACCAGGATATTTATTACCTGCCCGGAGATACACATTGGAATAATAAGGGTAAGCAACTTTGGATTGACCTGGTAAATAAAACTTTACGGAACTAAAATTCATAATATGGTTAAAAGATTTTTATGTTTCTTTTTCATCATTTTCGGCCTGCTTGTCCTGTGGATGTCTACATCTCGTTCCTGCATGCAATTTGTAGCTGAACACAGAGATAACAATACCTGGTATGGGTCTTACCAGATGCTCCATGGCGACCTGGTAAGCTTATGTTATCTGGATATGGTTAAGCGCTTTAATCCGCCCCGCGAAAAAATCATCTTTAAGATGCCGGCCAATACACTTACACACAACATTAATCTTTATCTGCATGGCGACAGTTATACTTATCAGGTACCTGATTCTGTCTTTTCAGGGATAAACAAACTGTACTGGATTGATCGTAATCATGGCATGAATTATCATCTGGACAGTACAAAAAGGAACATTCTCCTAATTGAGGTTTCGGAGCGTTACCTGCGCCCCTATTTCTCAGGTTTGCAAATGCTGGATGAGGTATGTGATTCCATGGTAAAAAAGAAGAAGCTGGCTCTTGGTAAATATGGTTCCTTCAACCAGATGACTTATGCCTCAGTTCTGCAAGGTTTTCATCTCAACGACCTGTTCAATAAATATATTAATCAGAACCTTCAGTGCAACTTATTTAATTATAACTTCATGATGCCACTTTTTGAATCGAAAGCGGCACTGAATTATTATGCTTTCAACAGGGCATCCGGCGACGTGGTCATTTCAAAAGACAGGAACTTTTTGTTCCTTAAAGAAACTGTTTCGCTTACCGATCCAGGGAGTTCCTATATACCACTTACGCCTGATGACATTACCCGGCTGGTCAATAATTTCAATGCAATCTATGACCATTATAAGTCAGCTGGTTTCTCAGAAGTATACTTATCGGCTATACCCAATTCTGCTACAATAATGCAGAACCAGGGATACAATAATCTAATACCCCTTATTCAGAACAATCCCAAACTGAGAATGAAAATTATAGATGTTTATTCACCTTTTCTTAAATCATCAAAGGTATTATACCAGCCATGCGATACACACTGGAACAACGATGGTAAGCTGTTTTGGCTCGATCTTGTCAATGAAAAACTGCAAAACCCCGGGACGAACTGATTTTCCTGATTTTCGGGCATAAAAATCATTACTGTTGCAAATAATTATCTTTACCATTATCTGTTACTTCATTTCGAACTGCTGAATAGACAAGGTTGAAAAATAGTAATTCATACAACGCCCGGATACCCCAATATCTCAATAACCATTTACTGGTATTTGCCTGCTTTTGGGCAATAAGTTTTATACTCTACCTTCCGGCTGCAAAAGCCGGCCTTGTAGGCGATATGCCCTACCTCATTGATTCTATCAATAATATAAGTTTCCTGGATTTTCTGAATAATAAAGGCGGTACAGCACTTTACCAGGTAGCTTCTCTGAATTTTTATATTCTCATAAAGCTATTCGGAACCAACTTATGGCTCTGGTTTCTGTTTTATATCACTATGCATTCCTTTATAGGAATCCTGTTGTATAAATTTTTCAGCAGGCTGCTTACAGATTCCAGAGTTGATAATGCCATGCCTGTTTCATTTATGGCTGTTATCTTGTTCCTGGTGTCGCCTCATGCATCTGAAGTGGTGGTATGGAAAGCATCTAATCACCATTCGGTGGCAACTGCCATAATTTTCATCATCTTACTCTATGTTCAGAAATTCATTAAAAACCCCAGGCCCGGCTATGCTGTAATTACCACCTGCCTGTTTTTTTACTCCTTATTTTCACACGAGTTTTTTTACCTCACTCCCTGGTTTGTACTGGTATTGATTTGCTTTTACGCCATTGCGCTGGGGTATGATAACAAAATCATCGGGAAATCGTTCCTGTATTTCTTCCTCCCGCTGCTGCTGCTGTTTATTTTCCATCTGGTATTGCTGCAGCTTATAAAACATACCTACATCTCCCATTTTGGCAAACTGGAAAAGATGCCCGTCTTCTACTACCTCGATAAACCATTGAAATATCTGTTCCATGTGCTTTTCTTTGGCCGTTATTTCCCCGGTTACTGGAGAAGTAAGATCTATGCCATCTGCGAAGCAAGAGGGATCATTATCAGCTTTTACAGCCTGTTATTGTGCATCTGGGCGTACGTTGCTTTACGGTTCAAGAAGGTTGGAATGAAAGTAAAAATTCTGGCGCTGCTCTCTGTTTACCTGATAATTATTTTTCTGTTCCTATCCCCTGTTGCTTTTGCCGATACCATGCTGGTAACCTATGACAGGTATGTATACCCTTCACTTGGTTTTGCTGCTTTATTTATTGTTCTGCTGATCAGTTGCATACCTTTTAAGGGCTTAAAGGTGGCTTTGATTGCTGGTTACGCCTTGATAAATATTTGCCTGACAATAAAAGTAAACATGTACTGGAAACAATCTGCGTATATAGTAAAGCGCCTGATAAATGACTTCCCCGATCCTGGCAATAAAATTGTACTGCTGCTCAACCTGCCCGACGACCTCCATGGTGTGCCTATGATATCGGCGGAGCATGATGGCCGCTTTAAAAAAATGGAAAATGCGCTGACCGCTCACAGGTACACCAACATAATTTATGATGTTGCCGCTTATAATATGATTTCAACCGACGATGGTGCGCATGTAATTATAGCCAACGACAGTACCATCCATGTCACACTGAATCAATGGGGCACCTGGTGGCTGCATGGTATGTGGGGCGCCGAGAGTTATGTTGCGGAAGACTTTGATGTGAATATGATTGATGAGGGACATTGGTATGAGCTCAAACTGAAGCATCCTGCAAATCAATATTTATTACTGTACCAGACCGGCGCCCAATGGAAAGTGGTGGACCTGAACAAGAAGAATATAGACCAGTATTAATCCTGAATAAGGCAGCCTATCTTTGTTACATCAACTAACCCGCATTAAATTTTGACGGCAAGCCCCGATTATATCAGTAAGCGACAATTAAGGAGCAGCAACCTGCTCTTGTTTGCTGCTTATTGGGTAGTCCTGTTTATTCTTTATCTGCCGGCAGCTAATGCCGGCAGGGTAGGCGATTTCCCTGGCTGGGTCACATTTCTGAATGCCAATAATTTCATTGATTATATCAACCGCAAGGGGTCAGGCATACCGAGCCTGTACCAGTTTACGCAGGCTGTTACCTGGTGCTTCTACAGGTTGTTCGGGGCAAATGCCTGGCTATGGCACCTGCTCTACCTTACCCTGCAGGCGCTGAATGCCTTTCTGCTATATTCCTTCTTCAATAAGCTGTTCAGCAGGGCGCATGTCAACAATGCAAATATTGCTGCATTTACCGGCGCTATGCTGTTTAGCGTTTCTCCCTATATTTCAGAAGTGGTGGTGTGGGAGCCGTCTTTTCATTATTTACTTGGGTTGCTGCTGATGCTGATTGTGCTCATTTGCTCCCAGAACTACCTGATTACACAGCGAATAAAATTTGCATGGTTGGGCGGTATAGTGTTTTTTCTCTCCTCTTACTCGCTCGAAGTCTTTTACCTTACGCCTTTGTTTGTTTTCTCATTGGCTCTTTTTTATAGAGTAGTTCCGGGTGTTGAGCAAAAGACGGTCAAAAACCTTATCATTTACTTTACTATTCCTCAGGTCCTTATTTTCCTGCTGCATCTCACCATATTGCGCATATGGTACCATTCTGGTATTGCCCATGTTGGTAACGTTGCTCTTCAGGTCAATAATATCAATTTATCCAAGTCATTAAAATACCTGTTTCACATTGTGTTTTTAGGCCGGTTTTTTCCTGGTATTATCAGGGCAAGGGTCTATCAATTCAGTGAAACGGCTGCTGGTCTCTGGCTGTTCTATGGCCTGCTGCTTATAACAGTTCTGTTCTTAATATCCAGGTACCGCCGGATGGGCGCACAATCATTAACAATTGTTTTATTGGCTGCATGGGTTGGCTGCTCACTGGGGCTTATACTTCCGTTGTGGTTTCCGGATACTGGTGTGGTTATTTATGACCGTTATACATATGTACTCGATGCATTTCTGTTCATGTTTCTCTCCTTAATTATCTGCTCCTTTTGCAACCGCACCGCATTTTTTATTATCGTTTCCATATACTCATTAGTCAACATAAGGTTCACTCACAAAGTCAATACCTACTGGCAGCAATCTGCCCATATTGTTAATAACCTGGTGGCCACATTCCCGAATGACCCAACAAAAAAAGTACTGCTGCTCAACTTGCCCGAATGCCTTGTTGGTGTGCAGATGGTGGGCACCCGTGATGATGGTGAGTTCAGGATGATGTATAATTCCATCAGGCCCGATAAGATCACCAATCTGGTTTATGATGTAGAAGCATTTTATATGAGCAGCCCTGCCGATGGGGCACATGTAAATGTGGTCAATGACAGCACTATGAAAGTAATACTAAATCAGTGGGGAACATGGTGGCTCTATTATGGATATGGAGCTACCAATTATGAAAATGCAGATTATAAAGTAATCATGCGCGACCAGGGCCATTGGTATGACCTGGTTTTGAAACATCCGGCCAATGAATACCTGATTTTATATACCGTTGCTGATAAGTGGAAGAAAGTAGACTGGAATATAAAAGGTGCAGACCAGAATTAGCCTATATTTGTTACATAATCTTTTTAATTCTTGCATAGCCCCGGTCCAACAAAAAAAATAAAGTTATCCATGATATTCCGAAATAATAATTTCGGGATTTTCATTATTCTCTGGCTCTTAACCTGCTTTATTTACCTTCCTGCTGCAAAAGCAGGATGGGTACTGGATTCAGCCGGCTGGCTGAATAATATCAGGAACCTTAAATTCTGGCATTACGTTAATAATACTCAATCCACAATCCCAAGTCTTTACCAGTTTACTCAGCTCACTACTTTCTTAATATACAAATTAATCAATGCAAATCCCTATGCCTGGCATTTGCTCATGATAACGCTGCATACACTGAATTGCTTTCTTTTTTTCACAATCTGCTCCAGGCTTTTTGAAGATTCAGGCATAAAAAACGGAAAGAATATCGCCTTTGCAGGTATGCTCTTATATACGATCTGTCCGCACATATCCGAGGTTTTAGTCTGGGAGTCTGCCTTTCATTACATTCAGGGTTTTCTGCTTATCTTGCTAATATTATTATTTACCCAGCGCTACTTTCATACTACTCTGAAAAAATATGCCTGGATATCAGGTATACTCTATTTTTTTTCCACCTATTCGCTCGAAATATTCTACCTCACGCCATGGTTTGTTTTGTTACTTACTCTTTATTATCGCCATGTTCTTAACTATGACAAAAAGGTTTTTAAAAAGGTAATATACAATTTTGTTGTTCCGCAACTATTGATGTTTGCTTTACACCTTATCATATTGAGGTCAGTGTACAATGGGCAAATGGCTCATCTCGGCCCTAATATTTGGCAGCCATTTTCAACCTATATTTGCAAACCGCCAAGATATCTCTTTCACGTTCTCTTTTTAGGCCGGTTCTTTCCATTAGAAACCCGCAGAATAGTCTATCTCGCTGTTGGCTCAAATGCCGGACTCATCATTTTCTACAACATTTTTGTGCTGGTATGCCTGCATATCATTTCAAAATTCCACACCATGCAGATTAAGGGAAAAATCAGTGTCCTGTTTTTTGCCTGGGTTATTGTCAGCGTATCTATACTGCTGCCCCTTGCATTCCCTGATATGCTTTTATTATATTATGACCGGTATACCTATTTCCTCGATGCATTCGTATATATGCTGCTGACTTTACTGGTAAGTTACATCCCGGTTAAGTATGTTGGCGCAATTTTACTGGCAATTTATGGCTTGATCAATGTGTATTTTACAATCAAACTGAATCTGTACTGGAAACATTCCACCTATATTGATAACCGCCTTCTTAAAGATTTTCCCAACCCGGGAAATAAAACTGTCCTGCTTCTGAACCTGCCCGAATGTTATAATGGTATACCCATGATCGGAGCGGAAAAAGAAAGCCAGTTCAAAATGCTGTATAAATTATTTGTCAATAAAGATTATTCAGGCAAAATGTATGATGTGGCTGCCTACAACATGATTACCAGGGAAGATGGAGCACATGTTTATGTGCACAACGACAGCTTAATTACAGTAACCCTGAATCAGTGGGGCACATGGTGGTGGTATGCGCAATATGGCGGTTTCAGTTACGAAAACGAAGATTACAAGCTGGAAATGAAGGACATGGGCCATTGGTTTGACTTAAAACTGAAACACCCTGCCGATCAGTACTTACTGTTATTCCAGCAGGGAGATCAGTGGAAAACAGTGAATATGAAGAAAAAAAATGAACAGCAATATTAATGCCGGAAGAATGAATACAGCTGCACCCACAAAATTTTCATTTTCGCCTGGCAAAGCCAGTGTGAAGCCGGTTTATGTATTTGTAGCATTGTGGCTGATGATGTTCCTGTTATACCTTCCGGCGGTGAATGGTGGCTGGGTATCCGACAGCATAGAGCACCTGCAGAAAGTAATACATGGTTCATTCCTGGATTTTATCAATGCCAAAGAATCAAGGGGCAACAGCTATCAGTTTGCCCGGAGTATTGATTATTTATTGTACCATTTGTTCGGAATGAATGTCTGGTTGTGGCTGATGCTGTTTATATCACTCCAGGCCGCCAATGCAACACTGCTGTTTGTATTGTGCACAAAATTGTTCGCTGATTCAGGTGCAAAGCATGGCATTACTATCGCAGCAGGTGCTGTAATACTGTTCTGTATTTGCCCGCATATTTCCGAGGTTATGCTTTGGAAAGCAGCCTACCATTATCTGCAGGCCATGCTTATCCTGTTGTGTATACTGCTGTGGGTACAGAAGTTCCAGACTACGCAGTTGACCAGGTACGCCTGGTATTCAGCTATCCTGTTCATCTTGTCTGTTCTCTCCGATGAATTCTACTTCCTTACGCCTTTATTTGTTTTTACACTAATAGCGTATTACAGGGTAGCGCTTGGATATAACAAATCTGTTTTCAAAAAATCACTGCTGTATTTTTTACTTCCGGTTATTATAATGCTGTTGTTACACATCCTGTTAATCAGTGTTTCAGCAGGTTCTTATGCGGCTGATCTGGGCGATGAGGCCAATCAGCCGCTCTCAGGATATTTGCGCAAGCCTCCTTTATATTTGTTTCATATTGTTTTTTTCGGCCGTTTTTTCTCTCAGGATTTCCGGCAACACATCTATGATCTTGCAGTTGCAAAAAAGGGATTAGTACTCGTTTATGGGTTATTTGCAGCTCTGTGCATTTACATCATGGTCCGGTTTAAATATTTCAAGCCGGGCGGTAAAGTCACAACACTCCTGGCTACCTGGATGCTCTTTGCCATGGCAATGGTTTGCCCGGTCTGGTTTCCGGATATCCAGACTGTTCAGTTCGACAGATATACCTATTTTATGCTACCCTTTATTTATCTAATAACAACCTTTTTCCTGGTCCAAATTAAATTCAGAGAACTGGCAATAACCATCTGGACAATGTATGCCTTTATTAATATTTATTTCACCTTAAAGGAGAATAACGACTGGAGGCATTCCAGCCATATAATTAATAAACTGATCAGCGACTTTCCCGTAGCAGCCGATAATAAAATTATTCTGCTGCTTAATGTACCTGCCAATATGAATGGAGTACCCATGGTAGGCCCATTTCTGCATTTTTCATTTAAGCAAATGTATAATCTTGAAAATGTGCAGCAGATTACCAACCCAGTGTATGAAGTAGTATCGTATAATATGACTGGTCCCGGTGATGGTGCGCATGTAATGGTGATCAACGACAGTATGCTGCACGTAACGCTGAATCAGTGGGCTACCTGGTGGTGGTATGGTATGAGGGGCGCTTTCAGCTATGAGAATGAATACTACAAAGTGAATATGATAGATGCAGGCCATTGGTATGAACTGACATTAAAGCATCCTGCAGGGCAATACCTGCTTTTGTACCTGGTAGGCGATAAATGGAAAAAAATAGACTGGACTCTAAGGTGTGATCAATTTTGATAAATTTTGTTGTAAACAAGGGAAAATAAATATTAATGAACAATTCAACCACAACAGTAATCAACCGTATCAGTGCCAGATGGTTCTTCCTGGTTTTCTGGTTGCTTACTTTTGTTATCTATATAGCTACTGCCAGGGCGGGCTGGGTGATAGATGGCGTTGGGTTTCTTTACAATATGAAGCACCAGGGTTTTTGGGATTTCATCAACCGTACTTATTCCCAGGATCAGAGTTTTTATCAGGTACTCACGCTTCATTACTATATATTCTATAAAATATGGGGATTCAATCCCTGGATGTGGGGCTTATTATATATCACTATTCACGCGCTGAATGTATATCTTTTGTTCCTGCTGAGCAAAAATATACTGTCTGATTCATGGGTTGGCAACAGCAGAGTCATTGCCTTAGCTGGCGCATTGCTTTTCATTGTTGCCCCTCATATCTCAGAGATATTGGTATGCCGGGCTTATTATCATTACCTGCAGTGTTTCTTATTTATACTGCTTATTTTATATTGGGTGCAAAAATACCAGCACAAGCCACGCCCCGGTTACATCGTCGGTTCATTAGTGCTGTTTGCGTTATCAGTATTTACTTTAGAGGTTTTCTATATCATACCCCTTTTGGTTTTAGCCATAGCCTTATACTACCATTTTGTATTGGGCATCGGAAAAAAGATATTCAAAAAAACAATTCTGTTTTTTGTTATTGGTCAGATCTTGTTGCTGTTTGTATACTTCCTCGCTCTTTTCGCAAGATACAAGCATCTCACCCCGCACAAAATTGAAATAAATCAGGGGCCTCTTGATTATTTAACGAAGCTTCCGAAATACTTTTTCCATATCGTTTTACTAGGTCGTTATTTTTCGGCTGAGGTGAAGGATAAGGTGTATGCAATGTGCGGATCTGGCTTTGTAATTATTATATTTTACGGGTTAATTGTTTATTACTTTGTTTATTTTATCTCCCGTTTCAATACCATTAGCAATTACGGCAAGGCTATATTTCTTTTTTTTATTCTCGCTTTAATTAATGTTGCCTTCCTTACCCCGCTCCCTTTCCCCGATTCTTCGCTGGAGGTATTCTACGACAGATACACCTATTTTACCGATGCCTTTGTCTATATTCTCCTGGCAATGATAGTGGCTAAGTACGTAAAAAACAAATACATCATCATCGGGCTTTTTTGTGTTTATGTAGATTTTAACCTCTATTTTACTATACAGGTAAATACTTACTGGATCCAATCTGATGCTATTAATAACCAGCTTTTGCGGAATTTCCCTGATTGTGGCAATAAAACAGTGCTCTTGTTAAATAACCCGGAAAACATGAATGGCGCGCCCATGATAGGCGCACAACCGGAAGGCATTTTTAAGGGTATGCTCGAAATATATACCGGCAGGGCTGTACCTAATACAATTTACGATGTGGCATCGTACAATATGAACGCTGATTATAACGGCGCACATGTTACCGTAATCAACGATACCACATTGATGGTAGTATTAAATCATGGAGGCACATGGTGGTGGTATGAGGGTCATGGGGCGGTAAATTATGAGACACCAGACTATAAAACAGATTTTAAAACGGTTGGTATGCGCTATGATATTACCCTTAAGCGCCCTGCAGGTAACTATCTTATCCTCTTCAGTGTTGGAGATAAATGGAAGACCGTGGATATGAGCCTGAAAAACAAGCAGCAGGATTAACCTTTTGCTGGTTAGCTTAAAAAAGATTGTATAACGCAATAGAAAAATGATTCGGAATGCCACATATAAAGATGCCGCTGCAATAGCTGAAATCTACAATTACTATGTGTTGAATACAGTTGTTACTTTTGAGGAGGCGCCTGTTTCACCTGATGAAATGCAACGGCGTATTACCGATGTTCAAATCCGCTTCCCGTGGTTGGTATTTGAGGAAAATGGCCTGATTATCGGATATGCTTATGCAGGCCCATGGAAGCCAAGATCCGCCTATCGCAATTCTGTTGAATCATCAGTTTATCTTCAGCCTACCCATATTGGCAAAGGTATTGGCAGGATACTTTATAGCAAGTTAATAAATGAACTCAGGGATTTGAATATTCATGCCGTAATAGGCGGGATAGCACAACCCAACGAAACCAGTATTAAACTGCATGAAAACTTTGGGTTTAAAAAAATTGGCTTGTTCTCAGAAGTAGGCTGGAAACTGGGCCGGTGGGTAGATGTGGGCTATTGGGAACTAATCTTTTGAAACTATCTTCAGTCAATTTTATAATTTGTGTAGCAATTCATGTCAACCACCACCCAAGAACATAAACTAGAGCGGGGCCTCTCCCTCGGCCAGGCCACAGCTATCAATATGATAGATATGGTAGGTATTGGGCCGTTTGTTACCATGTCCATCATTGTAGGGCTGATGCATGGGCCGGGCAGCATATTTGCATGGCTGCTGGGTGCTCTGCTGGCCTATATGGATGGTATGGTATGGTCTGAGCTGGGTGCTAAATGGCCGGAGGCTGGTGGCAGCTATGTATTTCTTCGCAAGCTGTATGGAGATATGAAGCTGGGTAAGCTTATGTCCTTTTTGTTTATCTGGCAAACTACTATCCAGGCACCTCTTGTTATTGCCAGTGGCGCTATCGGCTTTTCGAAATACTTTTCTTACCTCATTCACCTTACCGATATCCAGAAGAAAATGGTGAGCGGCACACTGGTAATTTTGCTGGTGGCGCTGCTCTACCGCAATATCAAAAGCATAGGCAAGATATCGGTTGTGCTGTGGATCATTACAGGTGGCACTATCCTCTGGCTCATTGGTTCAGGATTCGGCCACTTCAATGCCCATCAGGCATTCAACTGGCACTTTGAAGGCTTTGATGGCAGCCTGCTGCTGTTTGCTGCATTGGGCCGGTCTTCACTCAATGCTGTTTATTCTTACCTGGGCTATTACAATGTCTGTCACCTTGGTGCAGAAATAAAAGACCCTGCCCGCAATATTCCCCGCGCCATTATTTATTCTATCACCGGTATAGCCATCCTTTACCTGGGCATGCAAACCATGATCCTCGGTGTACTGCCATGGGAAACGGTTGCCAAATCAGAGTTTGTAGCCAGCCTCTATTTCGAGACAATTTACAACAGCCACCTTGTAGGTCAGGTAGCTACTTTTCTGATCCTCATTATCGCATTGGCATCCCTGTTCTCTGCCATACTTGGCTACTCCCGCATACCCTATGCAGCAGCACTCAATGGCGACTTCTTCAGCATATTTGCGCGAGTCCATCCCAAATACAAATTCCCGCACATCTCCCTGCTGGCAATCGGAGGCATGGGTTTTATTTTCAGTCTGTTGTTCCGCCTGGGTGATGTGATAACCGCTATACTTATGATGCGCATCCTTATTCAGTTTGTATCCCAGTCGGTGGGCCTGATTGTATGGCATTACCGCAAGCCACAGGATGAACGGCCTTTCAAAATGCCACTATTCCCAGTACCCGCAATTTTGAGTATTCTGATCTGGATGTTTATTTTTTTCAGCAATGACCCCAAGTTTATTCTGGGGGCTTTGGTGATTATCGGGAGTGGGTTAGTTGCTTATTTTGTGAGGGAGAAATATTTAAAGAGTTCCGTTTAATACTCTTAAAATCGCAATCTTTTCGGATTTTGTAAGG
>Ga0364860_10371_pt2 | contig 25366 bp, 22 predicted proteins | sample ExccelAu500001D4_FD_206916 | JGI IMG/M metagenome (GOLD analysis project Ga0364860, IMG submission 206916) | Enriched cells from Trout Bog Lake Hypolimnion, Wisconsin, USA - BchlTB.Aug20.5000.01 .D4 | ecosystem: Environmental > Aquatic > Freshwater > Lake > Hypolimnion/Profundal zone | place: USA... | reverse complement strand
AGCCGGCCGGCGAAGTTGCCAAAGCGTAACAATTTGAGGAATTTCAAAAAAAGTAAAACATTTTCAAAAATATTTTTGCTTGTAACACATTGAAATAATTTACATTATAAATTATTTTTCAGAAGTACCCACCCACTTGGGCCTTTCGCTATATATATAAGACAATGAGGCAATGAGGAAATGAGGCAATGAGACAATAAGACAATGAGACAATGAGGCAATGAGGCAATTTGAAAATTTGAAAATGGTTGACGCGGGAAAAGTAAAATACAAGTTGAAAATGATAAATCGTCGTCTTTGGTCATTCCGGATTGATCCCGGGTACCCGGGATTGTCCCAAAGGTATCAATTCGGAATACCTGTCAATGCATCAGGTCATATATCAAAGAATATCAATCCGTTAAAAAAATGAAAAAATGAAAAACATTGATATATCAATAAGATCAATAAAAAAGGGGCTACAAGCCGTTTTCATTTCCCATCGATACCCTTAAAAATGCCCTTTTCTCGCATTTCCAATTGTTTTTTATTGCTAACCATATTTAATTTTCAAACTTTTAATTATTAAACCTTAAAACCTATGCCATTTAAAAAAGGAATCAGCGGCAACCCTGCGGGGAGGCCAAAAACCATCAGGAACCACCAGGATGAAATAAGGGTGATGCTTTTTAATTTTATTAAAGCCCATTTTTCAGAGGTGCTTTCTGATATGGATACCCTGAGCACCAAAGACAGATTGCGCTTCTTTTGTCAGCTCTTAAAACATGCACAACCAAAAAATATGGAACGCCGGTCAGAGATCGACTGGGGACCTGTGATTGGTGCTGAAGAATACAATGGACAGTAAATTGTTTGCCATTCACGGATGAATAGGATTTATAACAAGTCTTTCCCCTCAAAAAAGTTAATTTTGTAAAAAAATACGCAGCTTGCCTTTTAACAAACCCGATAAAACAATTAAAGAAAAACCTGTCATCCTGGTTACCAATGACGACGGCATCACAGCACCCGGCATTGCCGCGCTGGTAAAAGCCATGAAAACCATTGGAGAAGTGGTGGTGGTAGCACCTGACAGCCCGCAATCGGGTATGGGACATGCCATAACAGTTTCGGAACCCCTTAGGCTGGATGAGGTAAAACTGTTCAGCGGTGTGCGGTGTTTCCAGGCTTCGGGCACCCCGGCCGACTGTGTGAAACTGGCCGTAGCAAGAGTGCTTCATAAAAAGCCCGATCTGGTGGTATCAGGTATCAACCATGGTTCCAATGCATCTATCAATGTCATTTACTCTGGCACGATGTCGGCCGCGGTGGAAGGCGCTATAGAAGGCATTCAGGCCATTGGGTTTTCACTGGTCAATTATTCGCACCAGGCAGATATGGAAACATCTGTGAAAGTGGCGACAAAACTTGCCCGGAAACTTCTGGCAGATCCCCTCCCCCACGGAACCTTATTGAATGTGAATATTCCTGATGTGGAATATACAAAACTGAAAGGCTACAGGATATGCAGGCAGGCTGTTGCCAAATACGAAGAGAAATTTGATGAACGCACAGATCCCAATGGCCGCAAATATTACTGGCTTACCGGCGATTTTATAAACCATGACCATGGCGACGACACAGATGTATGGGCGCTGGATAATCATTATGTATCCATAGTTCCGGTGCAGTTTGACCTTACGGCACATTTTGCTATCGCTAATCTTAAAAACTGGGAAGGCAATGTTTAAAAAAGACAATTTCGCATTTGGATTTTCGCTGGCATTGCTGGTAACTTTTGGCGTTTTTGGGATATTCTACCTCATAGAAATACCATTGCATATGATGTTCCACTGGTTCTATGTATCAGAAGGAACAATGATCACTACCGGCCTGAGCGCCAACCTGATCGTTATCAATTACTACCTGAACAGAAGGGCGAACCGTACCTCCAAAGGAATTATGGTTATGTTTCTTCTGGGAGCTCTTTATGTGGTCATTAAGTTTTTCAGCGACTAGATATTCAATTACGAATTATGAACCCAGGGACACATGAAAGCAATAAGGTTTTACAAATTTTTTGCTTTTTCTATTCATCCATTCACCCATTCACCCATTCACCCATTTATTTATGAGGTATTATATTATTTCCGGTGAAGCTTCAGGTGATCTTCATGCATCCAATCTGGTAAAAGAGCTTAAAAAGCTTGATCATCAGGCGGAATTCAGGGGATGGGGTGGAGATCTGATGGCTGCGCAGGGAGTTTCGATCGTAAAACATTACAGGGAACTTGCATTTATGGGTTTTAAGGAGGTGATTGCAAACATTGGTACCATCCTGAAAAATATCAGCTTTTGCAAAACGGATATAACTGACTGGCAACCTGATGTGCTGATATTTGTAGACTACCCCGGCTTTAATATGCGCATTGCAGAATGGGCAAAAAAATCAGGTTATAAGACCATATATTATATCTCACCACAGATTTGGGCATGGAAGGCCGGCAGAGCCCTGAAACTGAAAAGGGATATAGATAAAATGATTGTGATCCTGCCTTTTGAGAATGAATTCTATAAAAAATATGGTTTTGATGTGAACTATGTGGGCCATCCCCTGCTTGATGTGATTGCAGATTTTGTTCCTGATAAAGGATTTATCGAAAACAATAACCTGCAAAACAAAAAGATAATCGCCCTATTGCCGGGCAGCCGCAAACAGGAAATCGCCAAGAAATTACCCATCATGCTCGGTATCAAAGAACAATTTCCTGATTTCAGCTTTGTTATAGCAGGTGCTCCGGGTATTGATCAAAACTATTATCAAAGCATTACGGGCAGTAGAAATGATCTTCAGATTGTTTACAATCAGACCTATAACTTACTTTCAAATGCAGAGGCGGCTCTTGTCACCAGTGGGACTGCCACCCTGGAAACAGCTTTGCTGGAAGTACCTGAGGTAGTTTGTTATCTGGGTAGTAAATTTTCCTACGAAATCGGGAAAAGACTGGTAAAAGTGAAATTCATATCACTGGTAAATCTGATCATGAACAAAATGATTGTTAAAGAATTGATTCAATATGAGCTGACTTCCGAAGCACTGGCAGACGAATTGCATCATCTTATCAATGATACCCTTTACAGGGATAGAATGATAGCAAACTATAAGCTCCTCAAAGAAAAACTTGGAGGCGCGGGTGCATCATTCCGGGCTGCAAAAGAGATCACAGGATTTTTGGGGATATAAGGTAAAAAAAGAAACATATTTCATATATTATTAATATACAAACAGTTACGTTGCCATAAAATACAATAAGGATGCGTTTGCTTTATTATTTTACAACTGCTTTTAAAATCAGATCAATTCTCATAACTTTGCAGCCCTTTTGAAATCTATATTATGGGGAATTAGCTCAGCTGGTAGAGCGCTTCCATGGCATGGAAGAGGCCATCGGTTCGAATCCGTTATTCTCCACCCGATAATGCCTCTGCAAAGAGGCATTATTCATTAATAAGGTTGTTTGTAAGAATTGAAATCTTCCTATTCTGGGATTTGGATTGTGATAACAATATAATAATCCGCCATATTTCTGAAGAGAAATCTTGAAGAATAATTTGAACTAAATTTGAGCATAAATTTTTATGAAACCTTCTCGCGCTGCCGTCATAGATCTTGGGACAAATACGTTCCATCTGCTCATCATGGAATGGGAAGGAATGCAATTCAGGATTCTGGAAAAGTTACAAATACCTGTAAAGATTGGGAAAGGAACCTTTCACAGTCTCATGATAAGTGAGGAAGCCTTTGCAAGAGGAATAGAAGCCATTAAAAAGTTTAAAAGTCTTTTGGATTCATATGCAATTTCAAATGTGGAAATATACGGTACTTCAACCTTCAGGAACGCAAAAAATGGGCCTCATTTTGCAACTGAGGCTGAAAATATAATCGGGAAACCTATAAGAACTATTAGCGGAGAAGAAGAAGCCGAACTTATTTTTACCGGTGTTAAGAATGCTGTTCCACTGGGAGATTCTCCTCATCTCATCATGGATATCGGTGGTGGAAGTGTTGAATTCATCATTGGAAATAACAGATCCATTTTCTGGATGAAAAGTTACGAAATAGGTGCAGCCAGGTTGATAGACAGATTTCCCGGAACCGACCCCATGATCAACGATAAAATTAATAAGGTTGAAAAATTTCTGGAAGCCGAACTTATAGAATTATGGGAACAGACATCAAATTATAATGTCAAAACCCTGGTTGGTGCATCCGGATCATTCGAGTCGCTTGGCAAGATGGAAAGAAATATTTTCAATCTCGAAAAAAAAGCCCAGTACACCTTACATCATGAGATAGATTATTATCATTTTGAGCATATATATCAACAGATTATTTCGGCTACACAACAGGAAATTGCCAATTTTCCAGGAATACCTGCTTTCAGAGTTGAAATGATATCAATGGCAGTTGTAATGATCCATTATGTATTGAAAAGAACACAGATACATAAGATCACCACTTCTGATTACGCTTTAAAAGAAGGTGTAATGTTAAGATTAATGGAGACATACGCAAATAATAAAGAAAGGATTGAAAATAACCCTGTCAAAGGATCATAAAATCTGCTTTTGCTTATTTAGGCAACGCCACGCCAACATTCGGATTTTTTATATCCCCTTTTATTGTTAGGATAACCTGCTCACCATCATTAATATTCACTGTGAGCGTTTTAAGAAATATACCAGGACGCTTGCTGTCATATTTAACGGTTATTACCCCTTTTTTGCCAGGCTTTATCGGCTCAGTAGAATATTGGGGGGTAGTACATCCGCAACTTGCTTTGACTTCAGTAATGCAGATTCGATTATTGCTCACATTCCTGAATTCAAATTTATGCGTTACCTCGGCCCCCAACGCTTTCTCACCGAAATCGTATGTTAGCTCATTAAATTTAACTACACTATGGGAGGCACTAAGTCCGGGTTGATCCTGCCCATAACTTTTGCTGATAAAAAATAAAAGTATTGCCGTAAAAATATACAAATACCTCAATAGAAGCGTTTTCATCAATAAATTATTTTGTCATGATTTAATAATGTGAAGAATTTTGCGGGGCACTCGTTTTTTCATTCGGATTAGGTTGCACAGTGCCCAGAAAAATTAGGGTATGGGATTCTTCGCCAATAACAACAGTTACTGATTTTGAAAAATAACCTGGTCTGGTACTGTCATATTTTATAGACACAAAACCGGTTTTCCCGGGCATAATCGGACCTTTGGTATAATCTGTAGTTGTACATCCGCAACTTGGCGTCACCCTGTTTATTGATATTGGGGCATGACTTACATTTGTGAATATAAATGAATGACTGACATCTGAATTGAATTCGACAGTTTTAAAGTTATAGATTGTTTCTTTAAAATTAACGTCTGATTTTGCCAGTTCGGGTGTCTGCTGATTGGAATCATCACTTTGGGCATGAACATGAAAAGAAATAAAAAATGAAATAATCAATAATCCGATGATGTTTTTCATAACTATTTAGACTGTGGCGTGTTATCAGATTTTGGAGGTAATACAGTTCCTCTGATCATGAGTTTGATCTGATCATTATTGATATAAACAGTAAGCGTTTTTGTAAAAGCTCCAATACGGGAACTGTCATATTTTGCAGTAACGCTACCTGTTTTCCCGGGTGCTACAGGTTCTTTGGAATAACTGGGGGTGGTACATCCACATGAAGTTCCAACATCCTTAATAGCAACTGGTTCATTACTGATATTTTTAAACTCGAAAGTAAATTTTACATCTGAGTTATATTCAACCTGGCCAAAATTGTGAACAACTTCGTTGAATTTAATGCCGCTTTCAGGGGCCGCTTGTGTTGGAGCAGGGGCAGGAGGCGGTGGCGGCGGAGGTGGCGTATTATTCTGGGCAAACAAAACACATGTTGAAAATAATGCGGCTCCGGTGATTATCAAAATCTTATTCATGTATATTTTAATTAATGTAATTGTGGTTTAAATGTATAAATGCATTCTAATTTCAAATTTAGCAAAAAAAACAGAAGATTATTCTCTCATATTATTTCGAAATGCTTCTCCAATATCTACAAAAGCCCTGCCAAAACTAATGAAGCGTATAAGTAATGCTATTGTTCATCATATTTAATTCTTTCAATATCCCAAAACATATGCTAAATGAGGCTTATAACGCAATTTTTCTTAATTTCACAGCGTTATTCCCTTCACTATGATAAAAAAATATTGCATCGTTTTTGCCGCATTTCTTGCATTGAGTTCTTTCAGTTCGCCATCTTATACTTTAAAAATTGCAAGAATGAAATATGATGGCGGAGGAAACTGGTATGTAAGTCCAACTTCTTTACCAAACCTCATTGCCTTCTGCAACAAAAACCTCGGTACCAATATTGCTTCTGCTGAAGATGTGGTAGAACCCGGCAGTAAAGACATTTTCAATTATCCGTTTATTCATATTACCGGGAATGGCGCTGTTACTTTTACCGATGCCGAAGCACAGAACCTTAGAAATTATCTTATTGCCGGTGGATTTCTCAATATTAATGACAGTTATGGTCTTGATCCTTATATCAGAGTTGCCATGAAAAAAGTATTTCCGGAACTCGCTTTTATAGAACTTCCTTACAGTCATCCGATATATCATCAGAAATACGATTTTCCGAATGGCGTTCCAAAAATTCATGAGCATGATGGCAAACCGGCACAGGGCTTCGGATTGATATACAATGGGAGACTCGTTTGTTATTATGTACTCGAATCTGATATAGGTGATGGCTGGGAAGACCCTGAAGTGCATAAAGATCCGGATTTTAAACGCCAGGAAGCCCTCAAAATGGGTGCTAATATCATCCAGTACGTTTTCAACCAGAAATAGTATTGACAGCTTCTTCCTAAATAACCTCTCTTATACTACAATCTGGATGATATTCCATCATGTATCTGAACCAGCGTATCCTGCAGGTTGTATTTCCAGTACCAGTCAGGATAATGGGAAATAAACTTTGTTAAATCACTCACATACCAGATATGATCTCCTATGCGGTTGGTTTCACTATAACTGTAGTTTATTTTCTTTCCGGATATTTCTTCACATATCGCTATGGCTTCTATCATAGAGCAATTTGCAAATCTTCCCCCACCGGCATTATACACTTCTCCCGGCCTAGGGTTCTGGTAAAAATGCCAGAACATGTTTACCAGATCGGCACTGTGAATATTATCCCGAACCTGTTTCCCTTTGTATCCGAATATGGTATAATGATTCCCGGTGATGGCGCATTTCATAAGATAAGCCAGGAAACCGTGAAGCTGGGCCCCTGAATGGTTTGGCCCTGTAAGGCAGCCGCCCCTGAACACGCCTGTTTTCATTCCAAAATATCTACCATATTCCTGAACCAGTACATCAGCTGCAACTTTGGATGCACCAAAAAGGGAATGCTTGGTTTGATCGATGCTCATCAACTCATCAATCCCGTTTGTGAAATAGGGATGTGAGGCATCTATTTCCCAGCGGGTTTCCTGCTCTACCAAAGGCAGGAAATTAGGATTATCACCATAAACCTTATTGGTAGAGGTAAAGATAAATACCGCCTCAGGGCAATATAACCTGTTCATTTCAAGCATATTCAACGTACCTGTGGCGTTTACACTAAAATCTGTGAACGGCTCCTTCGCTGCCCAGTCGTGACTCGGTTGCGCTGCCGTATGCAATACCAGTTTCACATCCGTGCCATATTCTTTGAATATAGACTCCAATTGAGACACATCCCTGATATCCGCTGCATAGTGTCGGTAATTGGGGAGCTGGTTTTCGAGGCGTTTTTTATTCCAGTCGGTAGAACTTTCTTCCCCGAAAAAATATTGCCTCAGGTTATTATCAATACCAACAATGAGATCAAATTTATCAGAAAAAAAGACTGCAGCCTCACTTCCGATCAGCCCTGCAGAACCTGTTATTATTGCAATTTTCATATGTAATGCTTCAAAATATTAAAAACCGGCAGCAAAGTTAATGCTTTAGCAGGTTTGGCAGGCAAAATCAATCACCAAACCCTGGAAAATCAGGCAGAAATTTTCATTTTTACTTCATTGATCCTGGCCTGATCCGCAGAAATAATGCTGAATTTAAATGGAGACAAACTGATAACATCGCCTTCTTTGGGGATGTTCTGATTGATAAAAAAGATCAATCCCCCCAGGGTTTCATAATCCCCTTCAGGGAGATTAAACCCATATTTTTCATTAAGATAGTCAATTTCGAGCCTGCCTGAAAACAGATATTCGCTTTCACTTATTTTCTTTTCAAGCAGGTCATCCACATCATGTTCGTCTTCAATTTCACCGATGATCTGTTCTATAATATCTTCCATGGTTATCAAACCGGATGTACCCCCGAATTCATCTACCACCAGTGCAATGCTCCTGTGTTTTTCAATAAATTGCCGCAACAGTTCTGTAGCCGGCATGGCTTCAGTAGCTATCAGTATCGGCATTACTATTTCTTCGATTTTGGCGGGGTTGGCATAGAGGTCCACCAGATGGATATAGCCCGTGACATGGTCTATGGTTTCGCGATATACCGGCAGCTTGGAATGACCGCTTTCGATGAACAATTCTTTTGCATGCGCAATGCTGTCTTTTTGCTCCACCCCTACAATGTCGGTTCGCGGGGTCATACATTCTCTTACTTTCACAAAAGGAAATTCAATGGCATTGCGGAATATTTCCTTATCCACATCCATTTCTTTTTCTTCTTCTACCGGACTGCTTTCGCTCACATAATGGAACAGATCATGCCTGGTGAACTCGGGCGATTGCGGCGAAAATTCCATCTTAAACATGGATTTTAAAATAAGCTGGGCAAGGAAAACAATAATAATGACCAGAGGATATAAAATACAATAAAACAGCACAAAGGGCAGCGCCAGAATATTGAGCATCAGGTTTGGCCGTGCCCTGAAAAAAACCTTTGGCAGAAACTCGCCAATTATAAGCAGTACAAAACTGCTTACCACCGTTTGTATAAAAAGAATGAAGTCCTTATGATCCGGATTGATACTTGTATAGGTAGTTATAAAATAAGTAATAAGAGTGGCCGAATAAATACTGTACAGTACAATGGCAATATTATTCCCGACAAGAGTGGCTGTAAAAAAACGGGAAGAATGTTTGTAAAAAAAAGAAAAGATACGGGCAGGCAAAAAGCTTTTTTTGCTCAGCAGTTCCACCCTCAGTTGATTGGCACTCAGGTAAGCGATCTCCATCCCCGAAAAGAAGGCACCAAAAAAAAGGCAAATGCCTATGATGATGAAGCTGTTTAAAATCATATTATTCATGCAAAGATAGGGAATGGCTTTGGGTTTTGCGGTTTGCCGGAATTGCGAAACCATTGCTTCTGACTTTCACGCTCGCAATAATAATAATCTGTCCAAACAAAACCCGTTTTCTGACCATTCTGTCCTCCCAAATAAGTCGCCGATGAATTCGGGACAGACGGGACATGTGTTCTCCCTGTTATAACAGGGAATTTCATTTTTTTCATTTTTTAACTAATTGATTTTTAGACTAATACACGTAACTCGTTGACAAGTATCAGGGATTATCAGGGAAATATCAGGCCAGACCAGCAAAAAACATTGGTTTATCTTTCTTTGCCCGACGAAGCCTTTGCGGAGGCGGGTTCTTTTCATATTGTCTTTTCGTACGTATGAAACCAGAATGGAAAGCGTTAAACAGTATGCCATAAAACGACCTTTCTTTGAACGCCATCGTCTTGACGAAGGCTGTTTCTGTTGTTTTCCTATTGATAAATCGCGAAAAACGCCCTTTTTGACTATTCTGGATTGATCCCGAGTGCTCGGGATTGTTTTTTCAATTTTTTAGTTTTTTAATATATTAATTTTCAATTAGATACACGTAACTCGTTGACGATTATCAATAGATAACAATAAAAGATCAATAGGAAATGTATTTAAAGGCCGGTTTATCTTTCTTCGCCAGCCATAGCTTTGGCGAAGGCTGGTTCTTCGCCCGACGAAGCATTTGCGATGTCGGGGCATTGCGCTTTCCAAATTTGCGCCTGAAAAATTGTCTGAATTATTATTTTTGTGATGCATGTGATTATTGTGATTCTCTCGCGTCAGCCACTTAGGCCTTACGCCTAATGCCTTACGCCTTTTTATAGTACATATATAGCGAAGTGCCAAAGTGGGTGGGTACTTCTGAAAAATATTTTTTAACTTAAATTATTTCAATACGTTACAAGCCAAAATATTTTTGAATTTGTTTTACTTTTTCAGCATTACGGAGAAACTAATAAGTTTTCTAAAACCTTATTGTTTTTTCATTAGACTTATTCTACAATCAGCTTTTGGACATATTGAATTCCATTTTGCTCAAGTATAATAACATAACAACCTTTTGCAAGTGGACCTGGATTTATTTGTGCCTTACCGAGATTGCCTGGCGTGAAATTGTATTGACCTATTTTTCTTCCCAATATATCATAAAGAGTTGCTAAAGTTGAAGTATTGGCCACAGGGCATAGGATATAGATTATTCCTCCGCTCGAAGGATTTGGATAAATGGCAAATGAACCAGGGTTGATTATAGTTGCTGTATCATCAGGGAAAGGGATGGTGATAGGAACCGGATTATTGGTATTAATAGCAATAATGGAATCAAAGGTTATTTTATGATTGCAGTAGTAATCATACTTATTGATATCATGGGAATAAAATGTATCCAGATCAAGGTTTTCATTGAATTTTAAAACCATCAGGCTGTCATTTGTTCCGCCATAATTAACAGAGGCTGCTAACGTGAATTTTTGGTCGCTAGTAACCCCGAAATTATAAAATTCCCAGGAAAGCATATTATTATCACGGAAAATTGTCTGTTTTAAAATGTCTCCGTTATTATTGATTTTTAATATTTTGACATCATATGTTGAATTTAAGCGGTCAATATTGGTCGCAGCCGAAACTAAGTAGGTTTGATTAATAAAACTGACCATGTTACCCCCATTTTCTTCTATTTGAGTATCTCCTATCATTTTGGTCCATTGAGCTTCCCCATTAGCATTAAATTTTACAAGCATAATTATATTTTCAATTTTGTTATCAGCAAGGGTTAGGAAACCGTTGTCGCTTGTTTGTGAACTTGCAACTCCATTGGCAGCTATATTCTTTTCAAGTCCATATTCAGTATACCAAAGCCTATTCCCCAATGGATCTATATTTATAAGTCCACATTCGGTAACTAGAATGCCTGAATGTCCTGGGTAAGGTAGATAGCAATATCCAGTTCTTAAGATGTTTTGGTTTTCTATTATTTTCAAATCTGTTGTGTTAAGATTGTCAAAATATTGCCATTTAATGTTCCCAAATTGGTCAGTTCTAAATGTCCAACTGTCATAATAGTTAGATATTGTATCTTTACTTATTGCTACATAAGAAGATACAATAATGTCTCCACTGTTCAATATAACAACTGGACCTCCTATACTGTATTGATTTAGGTCGTAAATTTTGCACCATTCGATATTTCCGCATGGATCCAATTTCATTAAAAAGTTATCATTTGTACTATCTGTTTTATCTATTGCTCCTTCCACCACAAAACCACCTTCTGGTGTAATAGCGATGCCTCCGAGTTGCGGGTGCAATTTCCCCTGCCCGACGAAGCGCTCCCAGAGGATATTGCCATTTACATCCGTTTTATATATCCTTATATCGATGGCCCCTCCCCCTCCTTCTTCAGTTGTTGCAATTAAGAACCCCTTGTCGTAGGTCTCAATTGCAGAATTTACGTAAGTTAGCTCAGTTCCCCTGATTGGATAATTTCTGACCCATCGGCTTTTTTGGGCATATGCTGATAATGAGAATAGAACAACGAAACAAATAAAAAGATTTTTTTGCAAAGCTGATTTGAGTCTCTTCAATTCAAAATTTATTAAACTGCCAAATGCGCCTGAACTTTTCAAATACTTTAGAACCAACAAACTCTCTTGAGCCTTTCGGTTCATCCTAATTTTAAACCCCTTATTACAGCAATGATAACATTGCTTTTCCAACAATTTTGTCCAGAACGGACTATCATCAAATTCTACAGTAAAGGTAAAAAAAAATTGAATTATGTGCAAGAAATATATTATTTTTTTTGATCTCATTCTTCCATTACCAGTCACAGGAAAACCAGAAAAAATCCAACACAACCCCACACGCTTTTAAACAAAAACACCCGGATAATAACTACCCGGGTGTGATCTTAAATTTTTAACACAATATTTTCTTAGTAACTCGAAGTAAATGCCCCGCCTGTGATAGCCAGTGTGGCATTGGTTGTGGTATTGGTAAATGTACCGGAAAATTTACCGGAAACAACATTATTCCCTATCGATGTTATTGTAATAGTACCCGTGCTAAGGCTGTAATATGTAACACCCAATTGATATGTCGCCTGGTATGGGTTGGTACCACCGGCAGCAAAAGATCCTGTTTTGGATGTAGCCGGAATACCTAAAGTGATCTGGCTTCCATCGGCTGCTGCACCTTCTATCTGCAGGGTACCGCTGATATTGGTACCGCTATAATTGGTAGCTTTCCAGGCATTTCCACCCACGGTGGCTGTCATAGACGATTGTACATTATTCGGTGTGACATTGCTGGTTGAACTGGTTGTTTTGGTGCAGGAAACGAGAATTCCAGCACAAAGGAATACAAGGATCGGCAATCCTGAAATCTTTTTCATGCGTTGTAGTTTTTAAATGAGTGAAGTAAAGAATGCGAATTTACAATTTCTTAATATACGTTGTAACGCGGATCAGCTATTGCCGCATAAAAAAACACCCGGCTATTTTGTTGGTAATCGGAGGTCCGCTTTCCATTATTTATCAGATCACATTTCAGTATATTGAATTACCGGTATTTAACATATAACATATCACCGGTAAGGGTTGAAATCTCCAGGCTTATCGGGTGAGTAAAAGTTCCAAATTTATGAAACAGTATTGCCGGCCTTGCAGCTTATTGTCAACAAACCGGAAGTTGTAACAACTGACCTGACAGCAGATGAAAAGCGAATCAGATGAGAGATTTTTTTGATTTTATATGGTATCTGCACCTGATTTTTTTATGAAAATAAAAAGCCGGCAACCGGTACGGCTGGATAAGAAAATTGAAGGATTTTTTTAATGCATTTTAGATTTTCAGAGGTTATTAAATTAAAAATGCGCGGGCAGAAAAATTAACCTCAAAAAGATCAATGTACAAGTTTAACAGAACGCATATATGGCCGTTTCAGACAATAAATAACGTTTTTACTATCTTTGAAACCGGAAATTGTTTAATATGAGCAGGACAATAGTAGTAAATGATAAAATGCAGAAAGGGTATTCATATACCTGCATAGAACCTGCCGGAAAGAATTTTGATCCGCGATTTAATCCCCAGCTCTCACCAATGGAAATGCTGGCACTGGGCATATTTGGCGGCAGATATATGCGCGACTGCAAGGACGAATTTCCGAGGGAATGGTATAGTGAAGCAAAATTATTCCCGGAAGGGAAAAAAGGCCATGATAAAAAGCTGAATTATTTTGGCGTAGAGGCTTCACAGCCCATTGCAATATGGCAGCAAAAAGGATGGATACATCCGCAGGACCCCAGGGGATGGTTTCAGTGGTATTGCAGATATTATATGGGCAGAAGAACAGATGATGATGCCCGGCAGATAAACCGCTGGTATGCCATGCGTAGGCATATCAGGCAGCTGGAAATCAATTGCCGACCGGGAGATGAATCATGCAGGAAAGGACAACGGCAGGCCCTGCTCCATTGGGCCTATGATTCAAGATTTATCTGAACCGCAAAATAGATGTCCTTCCCTCCTACCTTTGCATTCCTTAACTTTGCCCTCTTTTACATGATCATTACTCATAGAATATAAGCTGAATGCCGCAATATAACCCGAACGAAATAGAACAGAAATGGCAACGGTTCTGGGAAAAGAACGAGACTTTTAAAGCCACAGAAAACCCTGAAAAACCACCCTATTATGTTCTCGATATGTTTCCCTACCCGTCTGGTGCCGGCCTGCATGTAGGGCACCCGCTGGGCTATATAGCATCCGACATTGTAGCCCGTTTTAAAAGAAACAAGCAGTTTGAAGTGCTGCACCCCATGGGCTATGATGCATTTGGTTTGCCGGCGGAACAATTTGCCATTGATACCGGCAACCACCCGGCAGCATTTACTGATAAAAACATTGCTCGCTACGAGCAGCAGTTGAAAATGATCGGGCTTTCATTCGACTGGAGCCGGAAAGTAAAAACTTCCGATCCGAAATTTTACAAATGGACCCAATGGATCTTTATCCAGTTGTTTGAAAGCTGGTACAATCCGAAAACGAACTGTGCTGAACATATCAATGACCTGATCCGCGGCTTTGAAAAGAATGGCAGTGATCGTTTTACAGCAGCGCAATGGAACAATTTCAGTGAAACAGAACAGCAGAAAATACTCATGGATTACCGCCTGGCCTATATTGGTGAAAGTGAGGTAAACTGGTGCCCCACGCTGGGTACAGTGCTGGCCAATGAGGAAGTGAAAGACGGCGTTTCGGAACGGGGCGGATACCCGGTAGAAAAACGAAAGATGAGACAATGGTTTTTGCGCATTACCGCCTATGCCGACAGGCTGCTGCAGGACCTGGAAGATATAGACTGGCCACAGGCAGTAAAAGACATGCAAACCAACTGGATCGGGAAATCTGTAGGGGCAGAAGTTGATTTCAGCCTCACCCCTAACCCCTCTCCCGGGGAGAGGGGAAAAAATGCGGAAGGCGACAGTTCATCTTCCGGACGAAGTCCGGAAAGTCCTGGCTCCCCTCTCCCAGGGAGAGGGGCCGAAGTTGAGGCGAAAATCCGCATTTTCACCACCCGGCCGGATACCATTTTTGGTGCAACTTTTATGGTTATTGCCCCGGAACATGCCCTCGCTACTACCATTACTGTTCCTGAAAAAAGAGCTGAGGTAGATACCTATATAGCCCATGCCAGATTAAAAACCGAAAGGGAGCGCAAGGCAGAAACAAAAGTAAGTGGTGTATTTACAGGTGCGCATGCCATAAATCCATTCACCAATAAAGAGATACCGGTATGGATCGCCGATTATGTGCTGGGCGACTATGGTACAGGGGCCATCATGGCCGTACCCGGGCATGATAGCCGCGACTGGGCTTTTGCAAAACATTTCAACCTGCCGATCATTGAAGTAGTGCAGGGTGGCAACGTGGAAGAAGCAAGTTATGATGCCAAAGACGGCTATCTTGTAAATTCTGACTTTTTGAACGGCTTACCCGTAGACCAGGCAATAAAACGCGCCATAAATGAAATAGAACTTGACGGCCGCGGCAAAATGAAAACCAATTACAGATTGCGCGATGCCAACTTCAGCCGGCAGCGCTATTGGGGTGAACCTTTCCCGATCATATATACCAAAGATAAGGATATCCCCTTCCCTGTTCCGTTTGAGGAATTACCGGTAGAACTGCCTGAAGTACATAGCTATAAACCAACAGGTACCGGCGAATCGCCCCTGGCATCTGTAGAAAACTGGGTAAATACAGCCCATGGACGACGCGAGACCAATACCATGCCGGGCTGGGCTGGTTCATCCTGGTATTATCTGAGGTATATGGATCCTGATAATGACTTTGATTTCGTTGACAAAGACAAAGAACGCTACTGGAATAATGTGGATTTCTATATTGGCGGGGCAGAGCATGCCACGGGGCATCTGCTCTATGCCCGGTTCTGGAATAAGTTTTTATTTGACAGGGGTTTGGTAAGCACAAGAGAGCCTTTTAAAAAGTTGATCAACCAGGGGATGATTCAGGGCGTATCACAAAAAATATGCCTCGGTAAAAGTCAAAATGATATTGGTGAAGACTACTATTATTTTATCAGTGCAGAACTGGCAAATGATGCTACCAGAGAGCTTCATGTTGATGTATCATTAGTAGATAATTCGATTTTAAATATCGATGCATTTATCAAATGGAGAACTGATTATAAGGAATATATTTTTAGATGTGAAGGTGGATATTGGCAAAATGGTAATTTTACTAAAACCGGGGAAGGTTCAGATCAATTCAGAACAAAACCCGAGGTCGAAAAGATGTCCAAGTCCAAATACAATGTCATCAATCCCGATGAAGTCATTGAAAAATATGGATGCGATGCCTTCCGGATGTATGAGATGTTTCTGGGCCCGATAGAACAATCAAAACCCTGGGATACCAAGGGAATAGATGGGGTAAGCCGTTTTCTAAAACGTTTCTGGGGATTGTTTTACGATCGCGATGGGAACTGGATCGTAAATGAGGATAAGCCCAATGCTGAAGAGCTGAAAACCCTTCATAAAACCATCAAAAAAATTGAAGATGATATAGAGCGTTTTAACTTGAATACCTGTGTCAGTTCATTTATGATAGCTGTGAATGAATTGAGCGGCTGCCATTGTCATAAAAAGGAAATACTGGAGCCGATGCTGATATTAATTTCACCTTTTGCACCCCATATTGCAGAGGAATTATGGGAAAAACTCGGCAACAGTCCATCGGTGGCATTTGCTCCCTACCCTGCTTATAATGAAAACTATACAGCTCAAAACAGTTTTGAATATCCTGTATCTGTCAATGGGAAAATGAGGGCGAAGATAGAACTTTCTTTAAGTCTGTCTAAAGAGCAGGTGGAGGATGAAATAAGAAATATGGATCTGTCAAAATGGACGGAGGGCAAGCCATTGAAAAAGATTATCGTTGTTCCCGGAAAGATTGTGAATGTGGTGATATAGTTCCCTGGTGTCGTCTGCTTTTAAAAAGTCGACAACACTGATGCATCTGAATATGGATAACTGTATATTACCAGCGGGTAAATTCGTAACGATACCTTGTGGTAATATCTCCTTCCGTTTCTGTGAGTGTTGCAGGCAGGCCATGTTCATCCAGGGTAAATTTATCTACCCTTTGCTGAATGCCATTGCTGTAATAGGTCTCTGAGATGGGTTCATACCCATAGTCGTCGTATGTAAATACATAACGCTCTTTTTCTTTGTCATTATCAAAGAAAAATTCCTCAATCATACGATCCTGACCATCATAAAAATCCTTTCTGATGGTATGCGAACGGGTTATTCGGTGATCTTTGCCTGTAAGTGAAGAAGAATAGGTGTCTTCTATATTTTGTTTGCCCCTGGGGTTATAGGTATAGTTAGTAATGATCGTATCAATATTGCCATCCCCATAAATGCGGGTGATAAAATCCTTCACTATTTTAGAATGATCGTTGTATGTGATCTTTTCCATGATCCTGCTCTGATCAGAGGGATTGGTATAGTGCATCTCTGTGATCTCCTTATTCGGGTCATAGGTATAGGCACTTATAACAGGTTCCGGCCAGGCATGGTCGTGCCTTGTTTCCACAAGGGTATACGATTTCGGGTCGTATGTAAAAAATGATTCGTCGTTATTAAACTTCGCATGCTTTAATAAGCCATTGGCATCGTATTCAAACTTAAATGTATCACTATGCTCTTTGCCACCTGTATTCTTCAACATCGAATCTGTCATTTCAATAGTATTCTCGTCCTTGTCGTATTTATAATTATAAATAATTCCTTCTGATAAGGTTCTTACCAGTTTGCCATTCCGGTCATATTGCATGGTCTGAACAAGCGAGTCATGATTCTCACCGACAAAATAAAGTTTCATGGATCTCAGGTTGTACCTGCTTATGCGTTCTTTCTCTTCATCAGATAAGGGGGAACGAATACTTTCATATTGTGCCTTTACCCCTGAGGTAAAAACAAAAAATAAACACAAGGCAGTGCAGATTATTTTGAGTTTAGACTTGTTCATCTGTCTTAAATAATGAATTTTATGTCAGGACATCCATACAGCTTACAAAAAGGATGCCTTATTTTGCAGTTGGATAAAATATCCTGAGATAGTAATATTGTACAAAAGTAACTTAAATATAATCGAAGCGCCTAAAAAGCCGTTAGTCTTATAAAAATACCCATGAAACATTGTATAAAATTCATACTGATACTTATTGTTTATGTAAGCATTGTAAAAACAGTCAGTGCACAAAAAAATGTAAATCCCGGTGTTTTTAAATTTCAGAATGCAACGTCCTCAGGTGGAGGATCATTCCAGAATGCATGCAGGGCAGGGCTTCTGGATTCTGTTAAAAAGTATGTCAAACATCATGACAATATCAACGGTATAGATGCCTACGGATACACCCCTCTGGATGCGGCATCTGAAGGCGATCATCTTGAAATAGCAAATTATCTGATTAAACACGGCGCAGATATTAACCTGAAAAACAAGAGCGAAATCTCGGCATTATCCATTGCTGTATACCGCAATTTTACAGATATGTGTGCGCTATTGCTTAAAAAAGGTGCTTCAACAGATGCTGTTGATTCTATGGGGCTCAAACTGCTCGACAGGGCTACCTTCAATAATAACCTGGAACTTGTAAAACTATTGATTGCCCATGGCGCGGATGTAAATGCCAAAGATAAATATCAATGGTCACCTATAATATATGCAGCCGGAAACGGACGTCTCGAAATATTGAAATATTATATCGATCACGGTGCCAACCTGTATATTACTACTTCGTCTGGCCAGACAGCCATGCATTTTGCAGCCCAATATGGACAAATGGAATCAATGACCATGCTCATGAATGCAGGAATGAGTATTAATATTTATACAAAAGACAGTGTCAGTCCTCTTGAAATGGTTTTAAACCCCGGCCCAATGGATTCACTTAAAAGACTGGCCACACTTGCTTTTATGCTAAAAAATGGGGCTGACCCGAATCTTCCAAACCGTAAAAGAGGAATTTCGCTGCATATCGTAGCTTTTTCGGGACATACGGAACTGGCAAAAATGCTGCTGGACCATGGCGCCAATCTGAATGCCATTGACAAATCGGGAGCTACGCCCCTGCACGTTGCCGTCGTGAAAGATCATCTGGATATGGTAGAATTATTTATTAACAGGGGTGCTAAAATCAATATCAAGGATAATGATGGTAAAAGTCCGCTTGACCTCGTTTCACCGTTCAACCATGACATGAAAAGACTGCTTGTAATAAGTGGTGCCATGAATGGACCAACTATAAAATAATCATAGTCTGAAGATTATAACAGAATAGTTACCCAGCCATCGGTATATCTTTCCACATTATCTACCCCAAGATAATAAATCAGGTATTTGTACGCATCCATCACCGGTGGACCGTTTTTGTAGGATCCGCTCCATTTCTCTTTTATGGAACCTGATTCAAAAACTTTGGTGCCCCAGCGGTCAAATATTTTCACATGAAAGGATTTTATAAACAATCCCTGCACGAAGAATGAATCATTTACACCATCTCCATTAGGTGTAAACACATTGGGAATAAACAATCTGGAATGCGGCCTGAGCGTCGCATCATTTGACATGCTTGTAATGCTCAGATTCTGATTCGGATTGGCAATGGTTCCGTTACGATGTGCCAATACATGGTATGTATAATTCGGAAGGCTGTTGAGATCTGTTATGTTATCTATAAACACAGTATCCTGGCCAGACACAGTCCGTGCAAGCCATGTAAAGTTTTTATCAGACCCTTCTATGTATATATCATAAAACTGAACCCCTTCAGGCCAGTTTTTATAGGAAGACCATACCAGGCTTGGTTTTACATCTACGGTTGTATCAATGGAAAGAAGAATTGTTTTTCCAATTTCGCTGTAGGGCCCAAGATCCCCGCAACTGTCCAGTATCCTTAACCGGTATGTGTAAGAATTTTTTTGGACATCAACCTTCTGATCGGCTTCCGATAAAGTATTGCAAACAATGGGCGTATCTACCAATTGGAAATGGATACCGTCCGAAGATTTTTCAAGCATCCAGTTTTTAATATGCGCATTTGGTACAGATAGCCATTCTACCCTTGTACTTTTATTATTCTCAACGGTAGCCCTCAGCATATTTGCCGGTGGTACATGCGGTACATGCACAGGAATTGTTGCTGCAGTATCGCTCCATGATACCTGAAGATTCCCATTTTGCTCAAATCCTTCAACCCGGTAAACCATAGGCTTGTAGCATACCACACTTGTATCGATATATTTCAGCTGCGAACCCGGAACAGAATCCAGAAAATTAAATTGAGGCGGCTGTTCTTTTCCCTGTTTGTATATTTTATATTGTGATACCGGCCAGCCTCCATAGGGCGTCCATTTCAGAATAGCTTCATTAATGCCGGGACTGGCGCCCAGGTTTATCGTGCAATGATATAAGGAGGCCATCGTATCAGATCTATATCCACAGATATTTACTGCCTGAACCATAAAACATAACGAATGGTGCAGATTATTAAGGCCACTGACAATATGATCCGTATCCGAAGCAAAAAGAACCGAATCTACGAGTTGTACTTTGCCTGTTTCATTTCGCATGTATATCAGATATTTCTTAAAATCGAAATCTCTGTTTTGGCTGAAATCCACCTCGGCATTCTGGTCGTCAATAACAGTAACCCTGTATACATCAGGAGATTTTGGTGCTACGGTGTCACCAATAATGACATATGCCCCATTTTTGAGGGTGTCATAACATCCTTTATAATTCTCTACATACAATGAAACAGGATAAATCCCTTTCTTTTTATATATATGTGTTGGATTCTGCAAATTGGAACTGCCCCCATCTCCAAATATCCAGGTCCATGACTTTATGGTTGAATCACTTATTGTGTGATCTTTAAACTGGACAGGTGCACCAAGACAACCTGTTTTTGAAACAGAAAGCCTGGCAATAATATCACCGTATTTAACGGAATTTGTAATCGATTTCGAACAACCGTTGATATTGGTTATGGAAAGTGTGACTGAATAAAATCCGTTTTTATGATAAATATGTGTTGGATTTTGCATGTAACTGGTATTACCATCTCCAAAATTCCAGATCCAACCAATAATTTTAGATTTTGATGATGAAAGATCTTTAAAACTGAGCGGTAGTCCTGAACAGGTTGAATCATATCCAAAGGCAGGTACGGGCAGCGGGCCGACAACAATGGTGTCTTTTGGCGGTAATGGATAAGTACACGTATTGTCGCCCAAAACCAGAGATGGAATAAATGTACCCGCATATCTGTAGGTATGTGTCGCCGTGTCATTGGGCCCAAACGGTGAACCATCCCCAAAATCCCAGGAATATTTTGTAGCATTGGTTGATATTGCCGTAAAATGGACAGAGACAGGTGCACAACCTTTCAGCGGGGTAATTGAATATTCACCCGTTGGCCCCTTGATAATTATAACATTAAGTTTGGTGACAGAAGACGTGCAGCCGATTGCGTCTTTGATCTTGAGGGTAATGGAATAATTGCCCGGGAAATAATAAACTTTAGATGGATTTTGAAGCGTTGAAGAAGACCCGTCGCCAAAATCCCAAAGCCATTGGTGTGCACCGGGAACAGCAAACTTTGATGAGTCAATAAAGTTTGCCGTAATGGGCGGACAATTTCCCTGTGATAGCTTGATAGTGAAGGCTGCAGAATCTTTTTTACTCATTACAGTGATGGGGGCTGATAAAGTATCGATACAACCCATAGAATCAGTAATTCTCACTTTTACCCTGTTTGCCCCTACCCCAAAAGTATGGGCAGCCTGCGTACCGGCAATACTATCCCCACCACCGAAATTCCACATATATTTAAAAGGCTTGATTCCTTTTGTTTCCGTAGTGAAAACATAAGCTATAGAATCACAGGTTGAAACATTAAATTCATCGATAATGGCTGCCGGTTGTATCGGAAAAACTTTTTGCATGCCTGTATCGGTACATGAATAATTTCCGGCAATCAGCTTTACTGTGAATCCCTTTTCCTGATCCGGGGCAGGCTTTGTATACGTATAGGTCATTACCTGCGAACTAATATGTACCGTATCTCCATTTCCCATATCATAATGGTTGGTTGTGACACCAGCAAGGTTCGGAAATGAATCGTAGAGTGTAACGGTGAATGGGACACAACCTTTTGCAGGTGTTGCTGAAAAAAATGCTTTTAATCCCAGTACCTGAACCCTGGGTTGCATCTGAAATGTATCCCGGCACCCTTTATCATTTATATCATGCATTGATACGGTATATGTACCCGGTGTATTGTAAGTATGTTCAACAGTTATTGTATCCAGATAATAAAAAGGACCGTAATAAAAAGGAGATGAAAGAATTGTCGTATCTCCATCACCCCATTTAATGGTATTAATGGCCGTATCATTATCAAATACTCTGAATCTGACTGTTAATGGATTGCACCCGCTCGTTGCAGAAATCGCAGTAATTGTATCTTTCCAGGGAGGTTTTATATAAAGGCCTGCAAACAGAGGTGGTCTTTGAAAATAAGAGAAAGTATCGCTGCAATGGTTTAAACTATCATAGGCCACTTCAAATGGATAATACATTCCGGAATCCTGGTATACATGCGTCGGATCTCTGAGATCGGAAGAGTCCCCGTCGCCAAAATAATACTCTACATGCGATGCGCCAATAGATGCATCGACAAATGTAAGCCTGTTCTGCAATGCACAGGTATCGCGAATGACACCAAATTTTGCCCATGGTGGCATTACGATAATAATGGAATCTTTGGTGATGGAATCAGGGCAACTGGCATCATTATAAGCAATCAGTGTTACAGAATACTTTCCGGGTGGTTCGTCAAAACGGAATGTGAAAGGAGAGTCACTGGTTGTATTATATCCTTGACCACCAATTTCCCAGGTAAATTTATTTGCCTGGATGGCACCATATCCTTTATTTGTCAGGTTAATAAAATGAATATGCCTGAGCATATTCAAACAACCGGAATCAGGAAAACAGGTGAACCGGGCATCTGGTTTCGTGCCGGCTCTCACAGTTCCCTGATACGTTTCTACACATCCATGCTTTGTTTTAATGGTGAGGGTCACGGTATAATCACCCGGCAAAGAATAATTCTGCGTTGGTGGATCTTTCAGATCGGAACTGTTTCCGTTTCCAAAATTCCAGTGATACGAAACAATTGAATCGGCACTTTTAGATTCGTTTTTAAAAGTGGCTGTGAGTGGCGCACAACCCAGTACCGTATCGGGCGTAAACAAAGCATTGGTCGGGCCTGCAAATACATAATCTTTTTTTACAAGAGTTTCTACACAACCGTATGCATCATAGGTGGTTAAAGTAATCGTAAAATAGCCACCCGTTTTTGGAAATTTATGATTAACAGAATTCCCTGAGATTTTTCCGGAACCATCCCCAAAATCCCAGTATTGTACCGTAGCATTAAAAGGAGTTGTATTTTCAAAATAATCAAAATAAGGCAATTGACACAAAAAAGTATCCGTTAAAAAACTCGGCGTATATGGCGCCCGGGCTATCACGCTATTTAATACAAGCGTATCTGTACATCCACCCGGAGTTATGGCAATAAGAGTTACTGTATAATTTCCTGCACCATAAGTATGCGATGGACTAAAATCTGTTGAAGTGGTTCCATCGCCAAATTTCCAGAGAAATGTTGTGCCGGGCGGCGTACCCGTGGACGTATTGGTAAAATTTACCGTAAGAGGTGCGCATCCATGTGTGCCGGAACTGGTATAGGATGCTACGGGACTTCCGATAAATATAAAATTGCTTACCGTTTTGGATGCGGTACAACCCAGCGAATCAGTTATGGTTAGTGTAACGGTATATCCCCCTTTTGAATTATACGTTTTCGAAGGATTTGCCCCGGTAGCAGTTGTTCCGTCGCCAAAATCCCAGGAATATGTTACTTTTTGATTGGGTGTAACTGTACCTGAAAAATTTACAGACAAAGGCGGTTTGCAGGCATAATTTACTGAAGCAGAAAAATTTACAGCAGGAGGCTGGTCGACATCAATATAGGATTTTTTGATAACGGATGCTATACATCCGTTTGAGTCGGTAACCTCAAGAGAAATATTATAAATACCCGGTTTGGAATAAGTATGGGTGCCGGGATTCTGTTTTGTGGATGTATTTCCATCTCCAAAATCCCATAACCAATTGGAAATACCCGCAGACCCTCCCGAACTTAAATCTTTGACATTCACCTTTAAAGGTGCGCATCCCACCTGATTGTCAGCAGAAAAATCAGCCGTTGGATTTTTAAAAACGGTGATCGTTTGGGAGGCAGAATCAACATTTCCCTTGGCATCCGTAACTACCAGCGTAATTAGATATTTTCCAGGAACATAATATATGGCACTTGCATTTTGCAGGGTGGAAGTATTTGAATTGCCCAGTTTCCACAAATAGGTATAAGGGGTTGACCCGCCGGTTGTAAAATTGTAATAATTTTCTAAAAGAGGGCTGCATCCCGAGCTGGCAGAAACTTTAAAACTGACCTTGGGAGTGGCCATAGTCTTGAAAAATGCCGTTTGGAGCAATAAAAAAAGTGCTATATAACGGAATCGAAAAGCCATCCTGATATTTTGGGAATGTAAATTTAACGATTTTATATTTAATTTTCAACTATTATAGTCAAAACCTTGAAGAAAAAACTACCTGAAACCCTTAATGTATGACAAATCTCTAAAATCTGCATATTATAGCTATTTCTATGAATGAAAACCAAATAGCATAATCACCTGTACCAATTAATATATAAGACGCAATATATCCGCCAGAGGTTGCCTGAATTATTCCAATTCATATTCTTTTTTCAGGACTGAAATGACGCTAAATATCAGTTTAATTTTGATTTTAACAGATTAACTTTGCTGCAAAAGAACACAACGCCATAATAATGCAAGGCCAGGTAGAAATTTTCGGGAAAACTTTTGAAAAATTTATTCTGCAAAAAACAATATCCGAAAGAGTATCAGAACTGGCAGAACGAATGAATAAAGAATTAAAAGATTCTGATCCGGTTTTTCTTCCCGTTTTGAATGGTTCTTTTTATTTCGCCTCTGATTTATTGAAGCAAATAAATTTCGATTATGAAATTTCATTTGTCAAAATAGCTTCATATTCCGGAATGAAATCTGGAAATAATATGAAAACTCTGCTTGGAATTGATGAAAACCTTTCAGGAAGGAATGTTGTTATCATAGAGGATATCATAGATACAGGCAGAACAATTTTTAAACTGCAGGATCAGCTAAAAGAAATTCATGTTTCAGACATAAAAATCGCATCTTTGATCTTTAAACCGCGCGCATTAAAATACAATGTCAATCCTGATTATTCGGGATTTGAAACAGGAGAT